>JACCDS012243423.1_pt1 | contig 115839 bp, 95 predicted proteins | sample 7446441 | NCBI WGS metagenome assembly JACCDS01 (sample SAMN15323445, study PRJNA562643) | freshwater metagenome | isolation source: river surface water | place: USA:Blue River Watershed | collected 2017-08-17
CGTTGAAATAGATTTTATAACTTTGCACTTCCATGTCCAATCCAGCCGCAAAATTAGCAAAATTTCTCCTAGAAATAAAGGCAGTAAAACTAAGTCCTTCACAACCATTCACTTGGACTTCAGGGATTAAATCACCCATCTATTGCGACAACCGCATGGTGCTGTCCTACCCCGAGGTAAGAACATTTGTGGCCGAGGAATTGGCTGCATTGATACAAAATCAGTTCCCAGAAGCCAATCGCATTGCAGGAATTGCCACCGCTGGCATCGCTCATGGTGCCTTGGCGGCAGACAAAATCAATATGCCCTATTGTTATGTGCGTCCCGAACCCAAAAAACACGGACTGAAAAACCAGGTGGAAGGCGAAATGCTCCCTGGCGATAAAATTGTGCTCGTAGAAGACCTCATCTCCACCGGGAAAAGCAGTTTCCAAGCCGTGGAAGGTGTTCAAAATGCGGGTGCTACCGTGATTGGCGTTGTGGCCCTATTCACCTACGGGTTTGCCAATGCCATGGAAAAATTTGTGGAAGCCGGCATCCCCGTGCACACACTCACCAACCTGCCCACCCTCACCGCTGTGGCTGCAGAACACGGTTTCATACAACCTTCTGAATTGGAAACAGTTAACCGATTTGCCCAGAATCCTGCGGCTTGGGGAGAAGGGCTCTAATCACAGACAAAGGTGTAACCTGCGCAACATCGCGCCGCCATGCCAACATGCGCACTGAAGCAGCCTTGAAACCCGCTTTGTGACGCTTGCTACACTCTACACCTTCGCAGTGCAACGAAAACACTTCCGATACCCGCACCCCGCGAATCGGACCGATGCGCTCGCCCAAATTTCCCGAAATCCATTGGGTTAACTCCCCCTCCCATGGCACCCCCTGCAATCCGCCGCCCTTACCATCGTCGCCCACCACCGCCTTTAAACACCCTGTATATTGACTGTCCGATAGCAATTTTTCCTCCTCCAAACCTCCATCCGCACTATCATCCACCCGCAACCCAAAGGTGAGCTCATACTGCGCGATCCCCCTTCCCAGCGGACGAACATAGAGCAAAATGGCATCCACTTGCAACGAAATCCTCTCCGCCGTATCCGAAGAACCCACCGGTTTTGTGGCCGTCCGCCCGTTTAATAACGCCATGAACGACCTACGATCCGGTACCTCCATCAACAGCAAAACCTGTATCGTCCATGCCTGTTTTTGTAATTCATCCCAGTCCCGCCATCGCCCAAGCCCGTCCGCAAGCTCTTTCTCTTCTATACTGCCCTGAGGCGGGCCCAACACCAAAGCCAACGCCTCGTTCAAAGAACCCGCAAACCGCTGACTTTCGATTAGCAGCCACAAGGGCAGTCCTGTGGCCGCCAAAATCCACGACTTCAATCGGGGCATAGAGACTTTTTCCGCAACTCCAAATCCGTCAAAATTCACGCATCCCTCCTTTCGATCATGTCTGTTTCTACCACATCGGCATCCAATCCCAACGACTCGCGCAGATACTGGGCCAACACCGCACTGAATCCATGGGTGACGTGCACGTGTTCCGCCCCCGAAGCTTTCACGGCCTCGAGGAGCTGCGGCCAATCCGCGTGATCGCTCAACACAAAACCCTTGTCAATTCCTCCCCAATCACCCGATTTACTCACGGCCATCCACCCGCTGCAATTCGCCAAAGAAAAATTTCCCAAGGGCGAGATCCAAGCCGAACGCAACGCGTTCGGCGGACAAACCACCAAACTGTTTTCCCTGCCTACACCGCGATCCCGCAAATCCGTCAGACCCCCAGAACCATCCACCCAAGATCCAAAATCAAAACCGATGTTTTCCAAAACCATATTCGATGCCGCAATAGCGCCGTGACAGATCACCGGTCCCACAGACCGATCCAAATACCTCAAAATTCTCTGCGCCTTACCCAAAGAATAGCCCAACAACACCGAAGGCCTGCCGAACGAAGCATTGCCCCGCCACCAGGCATTGATATCGTCGAATACCGTCTTCTGCTCCCTCCATTGAAAGATGGGCAAACCAAATGTACTCTCCGTAACAAAATGGTGACATCGCACAGCTTCAAATGCTGGGGTAAGCCCATCACCCACGGTCTTGTAATCACCGCTGATGACCCAGACTTCTCCGCGGAAAGATAATCGCACCTGCGCGCTGCCTGGGACATGTCCCGCCGGAAACAAAGTGATTTCCACCCCATTCATCCATATAGATTCTCCGTAAGCCATGGCCTGCACCGAAATGCGCTGTCCGAGGCGGAGCTTGAGGATTCCAACCGACTGAGAATGGCACAGGTAATGTCCCATACCCGGACGAGCATGATCACTGTGCGCATGCGTAACCAAGGCTTTGGATACTTTTCGCAGTGGATCAATGTACAAATCGGCCTGCGCACAATAGAATCCCAAGGGGGTATAGGTCACCAATGCCATCCTGCCAAATTTCCCCTTTTTTGTGGGATAATGGGAGAAAAAGTTTCGTTGAAATCAAGCGTAAAACGGATGCAAAGTCAAGGGGTTATGGGTAAAAAAGAGTTAATTTGCGACAATAATTCTATGAAAAAACGCATTTTAAGTTTGGCCTTGGCCTTCTCAGCATTATTCCAGCTGCGGGCCGATGAAGGCATGTGGCCGCTCACGTTGCTGCAAAAGATCCAAGATCCCATGCAAGCCCGCGGTTTGAAATTGTCTGCAGAAGACATCTACTCCATCAACCAAGCCTCTGTGAAAGACGCCATTGTTCGTTTGATGTCCAAACAAGGCCGAATGTTCTGTACGGGAGAAGTGATCTCCAAGCAAGGTTTGTTCCTTACCAACCACCACTGTGGTTACGGAGCCATCCAAGAGCTTTCTACCAACCAAGACAACATATTGAAAAACGGTTTTTGGGCTGCAAATCAACAAGCTGAGCGCCCTGCCAATTTCAATATCGGTCTATTGCGCAAAATTGAAGATGTTACCGCTCAAGTACTGGCCGGTATTGCCATCAACCAAGATGAAGCCGCCCGTGCAAAAGCGGTTGCCGCACAAATCGCAAAAACCAAGGAAGCTGTAGTGGCTGCTTTGGGCGAAGAACGCAATAACTATGTGGTGGAAATTTCTTCATTCTATAACGGAAATCAGTTTCTGGCGATGTTCTACGAGGTGTACCGCGATATTCGTTTGGTAGGTACTCCTCCAGAAAGCGTTGGAAAATTTGGTGGCGAAACCGACAACTGGCGCTGGCCTCGTCATACATGCGATTTCAGCATGTTCCGCATCTATGCCAATGGCAACAACAAACCCGCGGATTTCAATCCATCAAACAAGCCTTTCAGCCCAAAGCACCACTTGCCCATCAACATCGGTGGCATGAAAGAAGGAGATTATGCGATGATCATGGGTTATCCAGGTCGTACCACGCGCTATACTTATAGTGAAGGCATCAAATACTTGGCCAGCAAAGAGCGCCCGATGCGTGTGCAGTTGCGTCGCGACATCATGGATGTGTACGAAAACTACATGAAGCAAGACGAATCTGTGCGTTTGATGTATTCTGATCGCTTGGCTGGAATCGGTAACTATTGGAACAAATTCAACGGCGAAGCCCACGATTTGGCCAAGCCCGATGGCCTATACGACACCCGTAAAAATGCTGAATTGGCTTTTGAGCGTTGGGTGCGTGAAAACAAAAAGACCGACGTTTACGGCGACGTAACTTCACTCTACGACGAGGCCTATCGCGAATTATACACCTACGGTTTATACCCTGTATACTTGCAAGACGGTATCGCCAACAGCCAGCCCATGAGTTTTGCGATGTCGTTCAAAGGATTGGCCGATGCGCTGAAAGCCAACGCTAAAGACACTGCCATGTCGCGCGCGATGTTGCGTGGCATCGATGAGATGTACAAAGAATTCTACCCAACCATCGAAAAAGAAGTGTTGGCCGTGGTATTGAAACACATCTACGAAGACTTGGATCCAGCCATGTTGCCTGCCGATTTAACCGCGTTGGTAACCAAATACAAGAGAAACTACACCGCCATCGCCGAAGCCATCTTCGCCAAATCCATTTTCACAAGCAAAGAGCGCATGGCCAAATTCTTGGGTAAACCATCTGCCAGCAAATTGGAAGCCGATGTGTTGTACAAAATCACCAATGGCTACTTGAACAAATTGCGCGTGGATTTGAAGCCCGTGTACGATGGTATCAACAGCAAACTCGATCGCGCCAACAGATTGTTCTTGTCGGCCCAATTGGAAATGTCAACCAGTAACAACATCACCATGGCCCCTGATGCCAACGGCACCATGCGTTTGACCTACGGAACCGTGAAGGCCTACGACGCCCGCGATGCCGTTAGTTATGCTTATTATACCACCGCCAAAGGCATTTTGGAAAAATACAAAGCCGCTGATTTCGAGTTCGATGCACCCCAACAGTTATTGGCATTGATTCGCGCCCGCGACTTTGGTCAATATGCGGACAAAGACGGCGAGTTGCATACTTGCTTTCTATCCGACAACGACATTACTGGTGGTAACAGCGGAAGTCCTGTAATGAACGCCAAAGGCGAATTGATCGGTACTGCGTTCGATGGCAACTGGGAAGCAATCAGCTCTGATTTCGCATTCTTGCCAAAAGTTCAGCGCACGATTAGCTTGGATGTTCGCTACACTTTGTTCATCGTAGAAAAGTTGGGTGGCGCCAAGCACCTGATCGACGAGATGACCATCGTAAAATAATTCAAACAACCCTCTTTAACATAAAAAGGGCTTCCTCGCGGAAGCCCTTTTTGTTTGAGCTATTTGTTTCTTAGACTTTACTGCAGGGAGCAACTAACAACACCCACAGTATCCTTGAATCCTTGTTTATTAACGGTTTCTGGAAAACCAACCACCTTTGTTGGATTTCTCCTCCGTTTTCTCCTCTGTGCGATTGAATGGATTTGCCACAGTAGGTTCACTTCTCTCAATTCTACTTGCATTTGATGACATCGAAGTACTCGCCACAGAATCAGATGATTTGCTTGCTACAGTTTCAATCACCATTGCATCTTTCAACTGCTTTTGCATATTGCCAATCATACTCACAAATGTTTCCTTCGATGCACGCACTTTCGAAATTGTGTAACAACCCATCAACTGTCCAACGATAAACAATGCCATCGAGCGCGCATCTGTTTGGTTTTTCAATTCCCCAGCGACACGACCTGTCATGATTGCACGTTGTATGATTTTCACCTGAACTTCGTTCACCGCCTCTAACTTCTGTCGAAACAAATCATCTGAATGACTCATCTCCAATATCATGTTGGTCAATACATCACCGCGCTTGATACTCGTCTCGGTGGCTCTATTTTTCTCTTGTTCCAACACAGCAAGCAACGCTTCAGCAATTCCTGATTCGATATTTGCCAAACTCGCCCATTTCTGCTCATAGTAAGGCATCATAACCTCATCAACAACGGCATATCCCAATTCCGCCTTGTTGGGGAAGTAGTGATAAAATGCACCCTTGGTGATTTTCAATCGGGCAATTTCTTTATCTGTACGCAAGGTCTCGAATCCCTTGGATTGAATCGCTTCAAAGCAACGTTGTAAGATCAATTGTCGTGTAGATGTGCTCATAGGGGGAGCAAATATACCAACAAGTTTTTTTAAATGTTAACAAAGTGTGGAAAACGTGAAATTTTTTCTTTGAGACTTCATTATCAATGCTTTAAGCGCCAACAATTACCCAGAAATAGCCACAAATCAGCCCAAAATAAGGCACTTTTTTTCCAAAATTACGGTGTAAGTCTTCCGTACATTCTTGGGAACGGAATGCTCTCACGCACATGCTTCAATTTGCAGACCCAGGTAACCAATCGCTCCAAGCCTAAGCCAAATCCAGCATGGGGAACAGAACCGTATTTGCGCAAATCCAGATACCACTCAAAAGACTCCATGGGCAACTGATGCTCTTCAATTTTCGCTATGAGTGATGCCAAATCCGTTTCACGCTCTCCACCACCCACGATCTCTCCATAACCTTCGGGTGCCAGAACGTCTACACCACGGGCAAAACGATCGTCGGATGGATTGCGCTTCAAGTAAAACGCCTTGACTTCATGTGGCCAATCATACACCATCACTGGACGATCGAACAGTCGCGTTAACACCGTTTCGTCTGATCCACCGAAGTCATTTCCGTATTCAAAATTCTTGGCACTGGCTATCCATTGTGGGATATTCCTCAAATCTTCTTCGATATCGGTCTTTTCTTGTTTCAGCTGTGTAATCTTCGTTTGATGAAAGTTGATCTCGCCTTTTTTGGTTCCGGGTGTCGCCATCTTGGACTCACGATCGGCAATTTCTGCATCTATTTCCTTCAATTTAGCCTCGCAAGCAACCAACTCATCTTCCAAACTCTTGATACTGTTAACCCCATTCACATCCTCTTCTCCTTTGATGATTCGAACGGCTTGATCGTACGTCATGCGTGGAAAACTACCCAAACTGCTTTTCAGAACGGAAGTGTCACGACCAATGGTCTCCAACTCAGCGCTGCATTGTGCCAATACCTTTCCAATAACAAACTGCAAGAACCCTTCAATACAATCCATGTTTTGGAAGATATCGTAAAAGGCCATTTCCGGCTCAATCATCCAAAATTCTGATAGATGTCGCCGAGTCTTTGACTTTTCAGCCCTAAAGGTTGGTCCGAAGGTATAAATCTTACCCATCGCCATGGCCATCGCCTCACCATAAAGCTGTCCGCTTTGACTCAAATAAGCCGCCTCACCATAAAAGTCTGTTTCGAAAAGCGTGCTTGTACCCTCGCAGGCATTTCCTGTGAAAATAGGGGCATCCATTTGCACAAAACCCTGACTTTGGAAATATTCATGAATTGCAAAAATGATGGTATTCCTGATGCGCATGATGGCCCATTGTCTCGTGCTGCGCAACCAAAGATGTCGCTGGTCCATCAAAAACTCAATACCATGTTCTTTTTTCGCAATGGGATAATTTTCAGAAATCCCAACCACATCCAATTGAGAAACTTGTATTTCTATTCCACCCAACTGCTTTTCATCGGCCTTTACAACACCATGTAACACAACACTGGTTTCCAATGTCAAACCCTGAGCCACTGCCAAATAATCATCATTGGCTGTTTCTGGGGTAACAACACACTGACAAAATCCGGTACCATCGCGAACGATCACAAATGCGATGCCTTTGCCTTCGCGTTTATTGGCCACCCAACCGCGTAATATGATAGACTGTCCGATGTGATTTTTTAAATCTTGGATAACCACAGAAGGAGATGAAAAATCGGGTTTGCTCATGATAAATTTAGGTTTGTAACTGCGTGTAAAATACGATTATCACAAAGATAAGAAAAGGGCTTCAAAAAATTTGGCACGATTTTTGTTATTTGGCACGAATTTTTTATATTTGTGTTATGGCCCTCAAACAAGAGTTATCGCAAAAATTTTTACAAAAACTGAGTCCGCAACAAATTCAGTTTATCAAATTGCTGCAACTCAATACACAAGACTTTGAGGAGAAAGTTAGCCAAGAGCTGCTCGATAACCCCGCATTAGAAAACATGGAAGGGGCCGACGATAGTATCGATTTTCGTTCCAATGAAGACCGTCCTGTAGAAACACGCAACGAGAAGTCTAACGAAACCAAAGAAAATTATGATTCCGATGACCTCAATGTAAACAGCGATTTTGACGAATACAGCCACGACATCAATGTGGATGAATTGCTACGCGCTGGTGGCGATGACGATTACGGCAGCTTCCGCATGGGCGAAGATTACAACAATGAGGAGCAACGCGACATGCCCATGGCGGCGCAGAGCACCTTCCACGAGTATTTATACGAACAAGCGCGCGCCATCTTCGAAGATCAAGAATTAGAATTGGTGTATCATCTCATTGGAAGCATTGAAGACGATGGATATCTCAGACGAGAATTGCGTAGCATTGTCAACGACCTCGCTTTCAATGAAAACATCATGACCACAGAGGCGAAATTGGAACGATTGCTCATCAAAATACAAAATTTCGACCCGCCAGGAATCGCCGCCCGCGACCTTCAAGAGTGTTTGTTACTTCAACTTTACAAAAAGGATTATGGCGACAACCCCGCCATCGACATCGCAGAGAAATTGCTCTCAGAACAATTCGATGCATTCGCAAAAAAACACTATGACAAAATCAAGAAGAGCCTGAAAATCAATGATGAACAATTGAAGGCGGCAATGAATGAAATCTTGAAGTTAAATCCCAAACCTGGCGAAACAGGCAGTGTTAATGTCAAAACCCAATACATCGTTCCGGACTTTTCGGTAAGTAACGACGATGGCATTTTACAAGTTCGTTTGAATGGACGGAATGCGCCGGAACTGCGCCTCAGCGCCTCTTATGTTGAGACACTCAAGGCCTACGAATCGAGTGCACACAAGGAAAAACAACTGCGCGATGCCGTTCAATACATCAAACAAAAGGTAGACGGGGCAAAATGGTTCATTGATAGCGTTAAACAACGCCAAAACACCCTCATGAAAACCATGCAAGCCATCGTACAACGACAAAGGGAATTCTTCATTGAAGGTGGCGACGAAACCAAACTCAAGCCCATGATTTTGAAAGACATTGCTACTCAAGTTGAACTGGATATTTCCACAATCTCCAGGGTCGCAAATAGCAAATACGTCGAGACTGACTTTGGTATTTTTCCCTTGAAATACTTTTTCTCTGAGGGCCTGACCAACGAGGAAGGGGAGGAAGTAAGTAACCGAGAAATTAAAAAAATACTGAGTGATGCCATCGGACAAGAAGACAAAATAAAACCTCTTACCGATGAAGCCCTGATGGATTTGCTGAAAGAAAAAGGCTACAACATCGCCAGAAGGACAGTCGCCAAATACCGCGAGCAACTTGGAATTCCCGTAGCGAGACTGAGAAAAGAGCTTTAATCAACGAACAACTTTTGTTTGCGAATCACCTTGCCATCGCTAATGCGCTTTAACACCGCCACATAATAGCCATCTGCCCATGTCTGAGTATCAAACCTCGTTTCATTGGTTATTAGCTTCTTAGGTTCCGTCATTGTTTGGCCCAATAAATCAAAAAACTGGATTTCTAAAGCTTCGATTATATCCTCGTTCCTAACTTCAACCACTACATCGCTTTCTGTATTTATTGGGTAAATCAAAACTTCGTCATAAACAACCGTATCAAACACCCGCATTCGTGTGATAATCTCACGCTTGATCGGCAGCTCCGTACGAAAATCAGTAATCGAAGTACGCATCATTTGTACCTGTCGCTTGGTAAATAAATTCTGACATGCCTCCGTGGAGTAATCCATGTAATTCTCAAACATGTCTGGCAAATCATTCTTCGGCTCGATGCATGTATTTCCTCCCAAGTTACAGGTGAAACCCGCGCCAATTCCTTGAACAGGGGTATCATCAATAAAATCATCCGCAATGCACTTATTGACAGAAAATTGATCATCTGCCCATATATGCCTCAAGCCCAAAAAATGACCAACCTCATGCACCGCACAACGCCCTTTGTTTGACATAGCGATCGCCCCCGTGGCCCTCGGATTGTTTCTTCCTACAACCTTGTAATGCAGTACAACCCCTTGACGACTATCAGCAACCCATGATCCACTTCCCCATGACGGATGTCCATACGGAGGGAATGCATAACCCAACAAGTTGTCCTGGTTGTTCACACTCAAATCACAAACCCAAATGTTTAAATATTTGGCAGGATCCCAGGGGTCGCTACCCCCAGTGCTGCTCGACTTCATTAAATCTTGAATACCACCCCCGCTTGATCCAAACGTGGTTCTCGTCGTCGTTTTTCGCACAATACCTGTCGTTGAAAGTCCGTTGGGATCTACTTTTGCAAACTCAAATTGTATCCTGGCTGATCCTGCACGCGACTTAAAAAACGACCTGGTTTTTACTGAATCGTCATTCAGGCGATTGAAATCACGGTTCAACACCTCCAATTGAGAAATGATCAAGGAATCGTGCAAATTCTCATTCGCCACATTGTACAACACATGAAAAACTACCGGAATGGTATAAACTGTATCGTAATAATACAGGGTGTCTCTCACGATTTTCTTGCGTCGGTCTATCCCTTGAGCACCTGCTTTCATCGCGGGCAATTGTAAAGCTAATTGCGTTTGTTGATCAAAGGATGCTTTAAAGCCAGGGTATTGTTTTTCCAACTGCGACAGAACCGTTGCGAATCCGCAAGGCTCGTTGGCATGGGGATCTGTCTCCACGCTTTGCGAAAAGACCAAGGCATTCAATGACATTACCACAAGAACAAGCCCGCACTTCCTCAAAATTTGGTTCGCAAAGGGAGAAGTCAACATAGACTTGCAAAATACTGCAAAAACCGTACGAATGCCATGGCATGACAATTCTTTGACCTTTTGGCGATGGGATTTCACCCATAGCAACATTACAAAGGTCTATTTGCCTTTGAAATTGGGCTTTCTCTTTTCGTTAAACGCTGTTACACCTTCGCGATAATCCTCGCTTCGACCCGCAATTTCCTGACAGTATGCTTCATATTGGAGCATGGTTTGCAAATCTGAATGCCCGGCCTTGTTCAACATTTTTTTGATCATGCCAATGGCCATGGTGGGTGCTTGCGCATAGTAATCAGCCAACTTGGTTACCTCTTCATCCAACCCTTCCGTAGAAACCACACGGTTTACCAATCCCCACTCCAACGCCTGCGTCGCAGAAATCTTGGGCGCCATTGTGGCCATTTCAAAAGCCCTGGCTGGCGAGATCGCTTTGGGCAAAAAATAGGAAGAGCCCGAATCGGGTACGAGTCCAACATTTACAAAAACTTCAATGAACGATGCCGTGTCAACAGCTACAATAAAATCGCAAGCCAATGCCAACGATGCACCAGCACCTGCGGCAACGCCGTTAATCCGGCCAATGATGGGCTTCGGCATCTCACGCATTGCTTTAATTATAGGATTGTATCGCTTATACAGAGAATCACTCAACGACCTGTTTTTTGAACCTGCAATCGCCTTCAAATCCTGACCACTGCAAAATGCCTTACCAGCACCCGTGAGCACCAATACCCTTACTTCGGCATCCTTGCCCGCCTCTTTCAACGCCGCTTGCAAATCATAGCTCTGGGTTTCGTCAAATGCATTAAAAACATCCGGACGGTTCAAGGTGATGTAGGCTACACTGCCGCGCTTCTCATAAATTACACTGGTCAACTCCATAGTGCGAAATTAAACTATTTTCTGATGACCGCACCAGAGGCCTCGAAGGCCTTCATCAAAGCCTGCATTTTGCTATCCACTTCTGACTCGGTCAATGTGGCCTCTGGATTTAAAAACTGGAATGAAAGGGCAACTGCTTTCTTGCCTGCATCCAATGGTTTGCCTTCAAATACATCAAACGCGCGAACATCACGCAGCATGGGGGCCTTTACTGTTTTTACTACCTCTAACAACGATGTAAATGTAACAGCACGATCCACAACCAAACTCAAGTCCCTCCGCATGCCTGGATATTTCGGGGCAGACGTAACCTTAAATCCTTCGCCTTTGTTGCCCAAAAACTTGCGCCATGGTATCTCAACACACCAAACTGTGGCAGAAATATCTGCCGCCTTCATCCAAGCCTTAGGCGCTTTGAAAACCTCGATGGAGTCAACGGGCGCTTTGCTTCCTAAACGAATCAACAAGCCCTGAAGCAATCGCTTGACATCATAAAAACCAATTTCACTCGGCTTATTCTCCCAACTCTCTGCAGCCACATTTCCCCAAAAAACCATCCCCAATGTAGGCGTTTCACGAAACCCCTTGGCTGTCTTTTGATAAATTCTACCCAACTCAAACAACTGCACACTTTCAGCCCTACGATTGATGTTGTATGCCACAGACTGCAACAATCCCGGAATCAGTGATGCGCGCATCACATCCATGTCGCTGCTCAACGGATTGCTCAAATGTACTAAATCCTCCTTTTCTGGATACCACGATGCAGGATGCAATGAATTCGTTGCCGCTTCAGACATGCCTTGGTCACACAAAAATTGTCGCAATGCGTTCTCCGACTTGCGCATTTTCATCCCCTCAAATGTGCCCAAAGTAGCCTGTAATTTGCCATTCATGGGAACGCGATCGTACCCATAAATTCGCATCACTTCTTCATATAAATCCACTGGCTGTTCAACATCGTTGCGCCACCCAGGAATCCTCACCATCAATACCTCATCGCCCTCAACCCCAAAGCCCAATCTCTCCAATATCGCCACTACCTCAGCCTGCGGAATGTCTAAGCCCGCAAACGCCGTCAAATCCTTCACGTTCATCGCCACAACCCGCGGTTCAAATGCCACCGGATACTCCGAAGTAACACCAGACCAATTACCCCCTGCATGTGCTTCCAAATGCTTGGCAATCTGCATCGCCACACTGGCCATGTTTTGTTTATCCACGCCGCGCTCAAAACGGAATCCCGCATCCGTGTGTAAATTGTGTCGCTTCGCCGACTTTCTCACTGCGGTTGGATGAAAATGCGCCACCTCCACTATCACATTCTTCGTATCATCTGAAACTGCTGTAGCCTGTCCGCCCATTACCCCTGCCAGAGCAATCGGTCCTGATTCATCAGCAATCACAACATCTTGGGTGTGCAACTCGATTTTTTTGCCGTCCAACAACACCAGCGTCTCTCCTGCCTTAGCCAATCTCACTGAGATCCCGCCCACGATTTTTTCCGCGTCAAATGCATGGCTTGGCTGTCCAGTCTGATGCAAAAAGTAATTTGTGGCATCCACTACGTTGTTTCTGGGCTCAATCCCAATGGCACGCAACCGGTTCTTCACAAAGGTTGGGCTCTCGCCCAAATGCAATCCCGAAACCCCCAAGGCGATATACCGCTCACACCACTGTGTATCTTCAATGTTTACTGAAATCTCTGTGCCCTTGCTTTTCCAAAGCTCACTATCTTCACAATTGTCATGGGCGATGCGCGAAAATGGCAATTTCAACAACGCCGCCAAATCATTCGCTACACCCACATGGGATGCCGCATCTCCGCGATTGGCCGTTAACCCTATTTCCATCACCTCGTCCTTCACCACGCCAAAATACTCGGCTGCGGACATTCCCACCGGTGCATCCGCAGACAACACCAAAATACCATCGTGGCTATTGCCCAATCCACACTCGTCCTCAGCACAAATCATCCCTTCAGAAACTTCTCCGCGAATCTTGGCCTTGCCAATCACAAAAGGCTCTTTTCCCGCCATCACAATCTCCGTTCCTACCATCGCAACAACGACTTTTTGTCCAGTAGCCACATTCGGTGCACCACAAACAATCGGCAACAAAGCCTCACGACCCACATCCACAGTTGTTACTCTCAAACGATCGGCATTTGGGTGGGTCTCACATGTCATAACCTGCCCAATCACAAAGCCATTTAGGCCCGAACCAGCGCTATACCATGACTCTAAATGTTCGACTTCCAGGCCGCTAACCGACAGTAAATCTGATATTTCTTGCGCCGACGCCTCGGTAGGCAACAGCGATTTTAACCAATTAATGGAAATTTTCATGACGCATTGCGAAGATAAAGATTTAGCGTTTGCCTTGTTGCATCATGTCTCTGCGCGCCTTCTTGAATCGCACATAAAAATAAAAACTCGCTGAAAATACAACCAACATCAGCCAGCCCGAGCCAGAACCAATGCCCTTGGCATAAAACTGCAATAAACTCTCGGTTCCGCTAATAGCGGCCGCGACCAGGGATAAGAGGGCGAGGACGTGGTTTTTTATCATTGGGTAAATTGATTGTTCCTGAATAATTGATGATCTCCCAATCAGTGAATGCCTGATTGCTTATAAGTCCAGTGCCTGTGGTGATCTGGTCCTGTCCTGTGATTTTTACGAATTTATCGGTCCGAATAACACCCGTTTGTTGATCCCAAACCAATTCCTCGGTGTTCAAGGTTTCTCCTTTGATATTCAAGATCTCCACATTTCGGCGAACAATTACCTTCTTCTCGTCCATGTAACTAATTCCATACTCCGCGGTCATGTAACTCTCCAAAGCCCCTTTTTCGTCATAAAAGTCCACCTTCAAGCCCTTCTTCATCAATAAATAAGGATTTCGTTTGGCTTTCACAGCCATCAAAATTGGGCTGTAAACCCTTGCCCGCAATTTGCCCGAATCTGTGTACTCAATTGTGACTTTCTCGGCAAATTCTGCACTTTCAAAAGCCCCCTTTTTTTTCTTTACGATAGCCTTTTTTCCCGAATCGCTGCAACCGGCAAACATCAACAAGGCTATGGCCAACAGCCCCCGCATCATCAATCAAATTTTCTCCGTTGGAACCAAACATCACCCAACTGTAAACCCAGACTCAAATTGATAAATTGCTCTCTAGCCAAGCCGTCAGTGGCCAAGCCCCTCTGGATATAGTCAATTTGTACATGCACTACGCTGCTCAAAACCGTATTATCGTAATACCTGCGAACGAGAGGAACGCCAAAACCAACAAAGGCTCTTTGCTGCATTATTCGGTTGGTTCCCGATGTACCAGCCTTTGAGAAAGTATATTGGGTTTCTGAGAGCACACCCCCGACCCTAACTGGCCAGCGCATCTTTTTGTGACTCGGATGCTTGAAATCATTGGGGTTCAAAGTGAAAGTAAAGCCGTAATCAGTTCGATCTGTGTATCGTCTTCCCGCATCAAAAAACATAGGGTCCAAAGTGCCCCAAACCTGCTTTCTATAATCCAATGCCACCGACCAGCGCTGTCTGTATTGAAACTGATAACCTGCGCCAAAACTATTGGGAAGCGACAACGCAGTTTTGGGCGATGTTTCATTCAAAATCGTATCAATCACATAAATCTGGCTTCCCACCAAGTCCATGGTTCGGGTAAATCGCAATTGTTCACCCATCATGTTGTTAAATATTTGCGCGCTCGCGCCAAATGTATGATAGGTTGAATCCAATTTGAAATAGGCCATAATACCTACTTTTTGTTGCAAACCATGAATGTTAACCGATTTGATATCTTCCAACAAATTCAGGTCATTGCTATCGGGGACGCTAAAAATTGATTGGTCGTTTAACTGTCCGAAAACCCGTCCAATGCTATACCCCAAACTCAAATGTTGACCAAATCGAAATCCATTTGCCAACTCAACCATGTTCACACCGCCGTAACCCGCATGGGTTGTACGATTGATAAAGGGTGTACTATCGCGGAATGTATATTGATAACCCACTGTGGTTAAGGGCTGCAATGAAACTGCGGAGTTAATCCCATAACGTGTGCTCTTGATACGCTTTTGCTTTGAGCCACTATCCAAATACGCCTTTCGATGATAGTAATTATAGGTTCTAAAACCCAAATTCAAATACCCCAATCCACCGCCTTGAAAAGTCTGGGTTTGATCACCCGCTTGGATTTTTGACCCCTTAAAACTTCCTCCCACATCAAAAGTGGTATAATACAAATTACCCAAAGTGGCTGGGTTGTGCATTGTATACGAATATGCCCCCGAGCGGGTGTGAAGATTGCTACCACACTGCACTTGATTTGTTCCCAACCATTCTCCAATGCCAAAATTGCTGTATGGAGAAAAAGTCAAATTTTGACCGCCCGCCGTTTGCGCAAACACACGAGTGCTGCCCAACATTATTAGGCATATGAATAACAAAGCGGTGTTAAAATTTCTCATGGTGTTTCAAAGCATGCATCAATCCATAGTGAACGAGCAAAGGCTCAACAAATATCTCGGTTTTCTGTTGTTCCGCCAAGAATAACCCATCTCCACCCGTGATAAATACCTGTCCTTCAGCATATTTTTCGAGGAACAGCCCAATTTGTCGGTGCGATTCCCCCACAATCCCTTGCTGAACGCCACACAAAATGCTCTCATTGGTGCTTTTTCCCCAAGTACCCTCAAAGGCCTCATGGCTAACAAGTGGTAATTTCCCCGTTTGCTGATGCAATGCCAAATAGCGCATGTGAAGTCCGGGCGATATACACCCACCCAAATAACAAGCCCCATCATCCATCCAATCATAGGTGATACAAGTGCCAGCGTCAATAACCAAACATGGGCCTTTTGTGCCGTTTTTTTGCATCAAAAAATGTGCACCCAATACGCCTGCCAACCGGTCTGCACCCAATGTTTCAGGTGTTGCATAACCCATTTTTATGGGCAATAACATACTACTACTGAAGAGGTGAACCGGACAATCCAGCCCCGTTAGCCAGGGAATGTCTTTGCGTACCGTACTAAAAATGCACGCCCGCAACGCAACCTCACGCAAAGCCTCCTCTGCAAACAGCGATTCAACATCGGCAAACACCCCGTGAAAACGCAATATGCCCTCTTCGCTGAAGAGGGCATATTTTGATGCTGTATTGCCAAAATCTATTGTTAGGTACATTGTACCGTAAGGGTTATTTAGCGATGCCTACACTGCGCTTCTCGCGAATAACAGTAATCTTCACCTGGCCTGGGTAACGCATTTCCGTCATGATACGGTTCGATAACTCAAATGCCAATGTATCGGCATTCTCGTCGTTTGATTTCTCAGCCGACATAATAATTCGCAATTCGCGACCTGCTTGAATGGCATATGCCTTCTCAACACCAGGGTAGCTCAAAGCCATATTTTCCATCTCCTTGATACGCTCAACATATTGGTCATCGCCCCTGCGTGCACCCGGTCTAGAACCAGAAATTGCATCACAAGCTTGAATCACCGGACTCAACAAAGAAGTCATTTCTATCTCGTCGTGGTGGGCACCAACCGCATTAATCACCTCAGGGTGTTCGCCGTACTTCTCGCACAACTTCATACCCAACAAAGCGTGTGGGGTTTCCTCGTCGTTGTCAGGACACTTTCCAATGTCATGCAACAAGCCCGCGCGCTTCGCCAACTTTACGTTCAAGCCCATTTCAGCAGCCATCGTAGCACACAAACGCGCCACCTCTCTGCTGTGCTTCAACAAATTCTGTCCATAAGAACTTCTGAAACGCATACGACCCACGTAGCGAATCAATTCAGGGTGCAATCCGGTTATTCCCAAATCCACTACAGTGCGCTCGCCCCATTCAACCACTTCCTCTTCCACCTGTTTCTTTACCTTTTCTACCACTTCCTCAATACGAGCAGGGTGAATACGGCCATCGCGAATCAAACGCTCCAATGATACACGCGCAATCTCCCGGCGAATTGGATCATAACAACTCAATACGATGGTTTCTGGGGTGTCATCGATCAGAATTTCCACACCCGTTGCCGCTTCAAATGCTTTGATATTGCGACCTTCACGACCAATGATTCTGCCTTTCACGTCATCATTCTCCAGCGGGAAGCTGGTTACAGTATTGTCAATTGCGGTTTCTGCAGCGGTGCGTTGAATGGTTTGCAATACAATGCGCTTTGCCTCACGAGTAGCACCCAATTTGGCTTCTTCAACGATGTTTTTTGCCAATGTCAAGCCCTCTGTGTGCGATTGTACCTTGATGTTTTCCAACATTTGCGTTTTGGCCTCTGCGGCTGATAAACCAGCAACTTTTTCCAATTGCAACAACTGTTGCTCCATCAATTGCTGAACCTCGCGCTCCTTTATTTTGTAGGATTCAATCTGTGCTTCCAAACGCTCTTTGGTCTTTGCCATTTCCTCCTCCTTGCTTTTGTTCGCGCGGATTTTGTCGTCCAAAGATTGCTCTTTTTGTTTGATGCGATTTTCGCTGTTTACGATTTCGCTGTTCCTACGGTTGGTTTCTTTTTCGTACTCAGAGCGAAGTTGCATATACTTCTCTTTCGCTTCTAAAATGCGATCTTTCTTTAGGTTTTCACCTTGTAACTTGGCTTCTTCAATGATGCTTTGTTTGTCTTTTTCTAGCTGTGTTTTGCGCATCGCAACAAACACAACATATCCAAGGGCCAATCCCACAATGAGTCCGGCGAGGATAAATACGATGTTTTCCATTTTGTGCTATTCCTTTATTTTTTGCGGAGATAGACACAGAGATTCAAGCCAAGCAAACGATATATCAAGCAAACAATAACCTCTCAATGGCCGACAGCTCCTGTTCCAGAAGTTCGTCTTGGTTAAGATGGTTTTTGCCGTGGCGAACCACCTCACCTGCCAAATCCAGTGCCGCCCATGATAAGCGGTCTATGGGTTCTTGCGCATGAAAACTCTTGAAAGCATTAATGCGCTGGTTGAGTACTTGAGCCGACAACCGAACGTCTTCTTCATCCTTCACCGCCACGCGTAAACGCATCGCACGGTTGTCGATGTTTACGTTGATGAGAATGCTTTCGTTGGGTTGCACTTAAAATATTATTCGTTTAGTAAATCTATGCATCTATCAATGTCTCTGACCAATTCGTTGATCTTGATTTTTAAATCGTGAACATCTGAACCAGACATCGACATTTCCTTTGCAAGTTTAATCAATTTATTCTCTTCTTTTAGTTCCGCAAGGGCATTTTTTTGCAGCGCGATGGTTTTATTTAATGCCTCTAACTCCTGAGAAAGTAACAAATTCTCTCTTTTTAGAGAACCATTTTCCTGCACCACTTCCACAACCCTACCGCGAATTCGCGCCAATCGCTGTTGAAAATCTGTGCCCATATTACAAAGATACAAGAAATTTCTACGACTCTGCGGCACTCCCGGTCCAACCGAACAGTTCCCGAAAAAAATGCAATTGTGTTACGTATAAAAGACTAAACCGCGGCCGAAACAGACTCAACCGAAACAGCAATTAATCCGTCTATGATGTAATCCGCCTTTTCACGTCCGCGCAACGCCAAAATCAACAAACCAAGCCACAAAATTGCCAGAACACCCGCATCGCCCAACTGCTGATATACAGTTTTTTTTTCGTTCGGAACGATTCGCTGAACCATGGCCATTTGGGTACCTGCACCTACCACAAAACCACCATCTTTGCTTTCTATATCTTCCAAAGGCACATTACACCTACCTGCCCTTCCTTGATACCATACCGATTCCATCACCGACTCACCCAATGGGTTAATGAATCCAGAAATCCCGGTATTCGCTGCCCTCGCAACCCATTTTCTCTGTTCGATGGCGCGCAGTTTTGCATAAGAAAAATGTTGTTTGTGTCCCGCCGTATTCCGCCACCATGCATCGTTCGTGACCACAGCCAACCACTGAGCACCATCGCCCACATAATCACTCACATAATCGCCGTATATACTCTCATAACAAATCACCGGTGCCACTTTCACGCCATCGCCCAAGGCCATCGCTCGATCGCTCTTGCCCAAGGTGCCCGAGGCCGAATTTTCGTCCAACGAAATCGCCAACGACTCTAAAAAAGGAATGGTATTTACAAACGGCAACTGCTCCGTACCAGGCACCAACTTCGATTTGTGATAATACGACAATGTATCGCCCAACCACAAAGCCGAATTGTGTAAAGTATACCAATAATTGGGGTCGTTACTCTGTCTGGCCGCCGCCACCGTCTTCAAAGTCTTATCATTCGACACCACCTGAGGTTTGCCTTTGCCCGACCATGGATACCATTTCACCATGTTCACGCCCATCAAATAGTCGGTTTTTACGGAATCATTCGAACGCATTCCTTGCAAATAAGATACCTGTTGGTCAGAAGCCATGTAATTAACGTTGATGCTGCTAACCAATGAGGTCTCCGGCCACAAAACGCAATTCAATGCTTGTTTTCTCAACAACAATGCCTGCTTCGCCGAATCGGTGGTGGCCTGCATCTCCCGCACCATCTGCATCGGATCCAACACAAACTTCTCCTCATATGTGTCGTAATTCGGCTGTATCGCCGCCACCCAATAGCCCTTACTGTCAGAATCTTCGTAGGTGGTAAAGAACCCCACAAAAAAGGACATAAAACCCATAAAAACCGCGCAAAGCGCTGCCGTTAATAATGGCTTCACCCTGCTGCGTTTCCAAAAAGGGATCGCCGATCCCACACCCACTTTGGAGCTGGGCACTCCCATCCCACCCTCATCCGAACGCTCAGCGTCTGTTCGCCAAAGCAACGCCGCCCGATAAACCCACACATTCACCAACAATATCAACGCCGAACCACCCAACGTGCCCGTGTATTCGTACCACTGCACATACCAAGTCATCCCGCTAAAGGCATTGCCCAAACACAACCATGGCCACGACAAATCCCAGCGATGGTGCGCGAATTCGTACAACAGCCAAATACCAACAAAAATATAATCAAATCGCCAACGACGTTGCCACTTTAGGGGTGAAAACCACTGCCACATTCGCCATAAACCAAAAGGCAAAAACATGAAAAAGGAATTCAATAACAACATGGCCACCGCGCCCACATCAGAAGCAAACCAAACCCACCAAGTTGTAAATATGTTCCACAGCAAAAGTGATGAAAACAACAACACAAAGTGCTTCCATCCGCTCATTTTTCGGCCGCGATACGCCAGCAAAAACAAAGGCGCAAACGCCACAAATACCAGGGGCGTAAAGGGCATCGGTTCCCAAGCAAACCAGAACAAAATCGATGGCATTGACACCAGCAACCAATTGGGTATGCTCTCCCGTTTTTTGCGCTTTACATGGCCCATAGCGTCGTTGTCTATCATGCTTTACTGTAACTATTTTTTGTTTAGATCAATTCTCTGTTGCTCTTCCGTTATGATCAATCCCTCAATCTTCCTCCTCCTCAACCGACATTTCGCCTACTTTCACATTACAACCCTCCAACACGACCACAAACTCTCCTTTGGGAGCATGTTTTTGAAAATGTGTGAGTACCTCTGTAATCGTGCCGTTAACAGTTTCTTCAAATTTCTTGGATAGCTCTCGCGACACACTGATTCTTCGTGATTCAGCACAGGCAGCTTTCAACTGCTCCAATGTTTTTAAAATCTTGTGAGGACTCTCGTAAAAAGAAGTGGTGTCAGGATTGGCGGCCAAAGCCAAAATACGTGTTTGGCGGCCTTTCTTTTGTGGCAAAAATCCTTCAAATCGAAACTGATGAAGTGCAAAACCACTTTTTACCAACGCAGGCACAAACGCAGTTGCACCCGGCAATACTTCAAAAGGAATACCCGCATCAACACATGCCCTTGCCAATAAAAATCCCGGATCCGATATGCCCGGCGTACCCGCATCGCTCACCTGGGCGATTAGCGCACCCCCCAACAATTCTTGAATCACCGAGGCCAATTTACCATGCTCATTGTGCTGGTGAAAACTCTCTAAACGCGTACCTATTTGATAATGATTCAGCAACACCCTCGTGGTTCGTGTATCCTCCGCCAATATTTTGCTCACCGTATTCAACACCTCAACCGCGCGATACGTCATATCGCCCAAATTGCCGATCGGCGTTGGCACCAAATACAATCTTCCCACCGTCATAAAGCAAAGATAGGTTTACGAACCCAATCGCAAACCCATCTTAAACGACTTTAATGTTACTTAACACCAACGAAACAAAGGTTGGTCCACATGCAGACCTTCACATTTCACCGCATTTGATTTGGTTTTTTAATCATTCAAACCCAGCAATCGCTTTTTGGCCTGGTACTCCTGTCGGAACAATTTATTTCGCGGACCTGCCCCTGTCACACTCAACAACGTTCCATTGTTTTTACAAGTTTCTAACCAACTATTGGCCGTGTTTACCCAATGTTCACAATCGCTAATCAATACGCCATTTCGTTGTGAGTTCACAAAAGCAATGTTGTCGCGCACGGTTTTTATGATAAAGGTGTTGTCTGGACTTACCAAAGGCGAAAAATATAAGTGGTAATCCCCACCCTCTACATGCGGCAAATAGGGGTGGAGCTTCTTGCCTCGCTCGGCTTGGGTAAAAATATGATCCACCAAAAAATCATACTCGTCCATTACCGCGCGATACTCGTTTTCTGAAGCAAACAAGCCGCACTCTTTGTAATGATGAATTTGATACAGCGTTGAAAATAATGTCTCATAGCACCAGACCTCCTCGCTTGCAATTTGCATGTAATTATCACTCAATCGCTCAAAACTCCTTTCTTCAGGCATTAAAGAGGCGCTAAATGGAATCGAACGCAATCGATAATCATTGAGAAAATCCCTGTGCCACACGAAAGCTTTAAATGCAGCAAATGCGGGAAACCAAAAGCGATAAAACATGGGGATTTCCTGGGCACCGTAAATAATTAAACTGTTTGGACGGTCAATGGCCTTTTCCAAATAAATATTTATATCCCGGTAGTAATCGTGCGTTGTGTATTGCTTGTCGATGAGTCGAAATTCACCTTGAAACCAATTCTTCCCGATGTGAATCATCGTATTAAGATCAATCTCAAATTCTTTCGCCAATTTCATCAGCTCGTCGGCGCGAAACGATTCCGGATTACGTATTCGACGATACGCAGCATCTTGAGAAATACACAATACATCCGCTACGATGGTGGCTGTTTTCATTCCTTTTTGTTTGGTTTTCTGATTTAATAATTGGGTAAATGTCTGAATCATACGCATAGCTGTTTTTATTAATGTTTTGCACTAACACAATTTTTTTTGACTTATCACCCAAAGGATTTGCGAAAAATGCAAAATTTATTTTTTCACGGGGGTGATTTTGGCAATAAACGACGGGCATCGTGGATTGGGATATTCAAACTTTGTATGGCACAATTAACGATATGAATTATGGAAAAGTACATGTACACGAAAACCGAATGCACAGAATTCAATGGTGGAATTTCTTATCTACCCTATCAACCACAATCCGATTCTAGTTTACACGGCTTAGAGATATTGCCACCTTGGAATTTACCGGTCCGACATCAACTCATCGGCTTTGTTTTTCCATCTAACCATTGGAGGGCATTAGCATGAAAAAGCTTGTTTTCTTTCTGATCTCAGCCTTGAGTCTCCTAGGTAAAGCTTATGGACAAGACTATTTGACTGAATACCAATCTTTTTTCAAAGGACTCAATTTGGGTTCGGCAAATGCTCCAAAAGTCATTGAATTGGCATCGCCACAAATTGACCCCAATGTTTTTGACGGATCAAACATTGGTCAACCCCGCAATCTAATTGAAGCAGAAGAGTTATGCAGATCCTTTTCGCATACCCAGCGAGCCACCAAAACCAATGCGCCTTGCTGGGATAGTCTCTTGGTTTGGTCCAAGCCCTACCTCGAAAAAGGGATTCTACCACTCGTATTAATTGATTTTCGATATGAAAAATTAAGTGATACATTTTGGTTACGACAAGCATACGATTATCAAACTGATTCAGGGTTTATGGTGAAAAAAGGCCCTTGGACAAATGGGGATTTTGTCATGAGGGATGCTTTCTGTTTTATGCCCATGTTAACCAACATCAATCCATCCATTCATTCGGTAATTCTTGACTCGAGATTTTACATCAGTCATAGAATTATCCAATCCATGAAACTTGGTATAGACATTAACGGAAATGATGTAGTGCTGGTTCCTAATGTTCCTGCACCCATTAAAAACATGAAAGAAGGTATAAACAACTTGTTCCTGTACGCCGAAGTGGATTCCACCGATGAACGCATCGCCATAAACAAAGGCATTCAACTCAACCTAACCAAATTGGTTCATCGCCTCGTCACACGCGTCCATGTTTACTTTAATCCAAAAGTTCCAGAATGGCAAACCATCACAGATGGCCTAGCCATTGACCACTTTGATGTATCTGCTTATGTAACGGGAGAAAGTGGCAATTTGATAAAAACAGGTGCTAAAGTCAGTATCCACTACAGCAATCACAGCAATGGCGTACCTGGTTGCTTGAATAAGCCCATCATTTTTGTGGAGGGCATAGATTTTGGATACCGCGGTTGGCCAACTGGTTGTAGAGACGGCAAATGCGGAAACACCGGTTATATCGATCTACTCAAAGGAAAACAATGGGATATTGAAACGCAAACTTGGGTCGATTGGAACGCAATCAGAAGCAGTGCAGTAGTGCTCAAACAATACAGAGATTCGGGATATGATATTGTCTATATTGATTTTTGGGATGGGGCAGATTTTATCGAAAACAATGCGGTGGTCGTGAAAGAGGCCATCAAACAAATTCAACAACGCTTGTGTGGTAATCATATTCATGTTATTGGGGCGAGCATGGGCGCATTGGTCGCGCGCAGGGCATTAACAATGCTAGAAAATGATACTTTGTCACACTGCGTTCGGAGCTACACTTCATTTGATGGGCCCCTATTGGGCGCTGTCATTCCGCTAGGTCTTCAGGTAACTTTGGATTATTATGACGGGGTTTCGGGAAAAATCAACGACCTAAAAGAACGGATGCTCAATAGACCAGCATCGAAGCAATTGCTACTGATGCACTACCAAAAAATCGATAAGCCCCATGAACTCAGAGAAAAGTTCATGGCAGATTCCAACTTACAGGCATTCCCCAAAATACCTTGGAAGTTTGCCATTACCAATGGCAGTAATGCGATGATTCGACAGCAAGGTCATCACTTCCATAATCTCATTGTGGGAGATTCCCTTATGCATTTTAACATTGCGCAACCCTTGTTCGACGACATCAAAGCCCTTGCAAGAAAAATTGGTGGCAAAGTCTTGTATAAAGTAACAACTGTTTTGCCAGAATCAGATGCCAAATTGTTTATTTACGCCTTGGGCAATTCAAACGCGGTACCCGGAAAGAGTACTGTTGCACTTTTTAAAACCACATACAAAAAACTCCATTCACACAATGTTGATGGTACAATAGAAAGCTATGAACACTCAGCTGGCGGACACTCGAATTTCGTTCTTGCATTCCATGAATCACTCAAAAACCATTCGTGGTTAATTTTTTCAGAACACAACACCGATGAAACCTGTTTCATTCCTGTTTGGAGTGCATTGGCAAGCGATTCTGTGCGAATAAAATATAGAAGGACCCTATCAGAAACGCTGGGAGACCAACTTCTCGGCTTGAGAAACACCCCGTTCGATAACTACTATTCACAGAGATTGAATCAAGACCATGTATTTCTTGATGATGCAAAAGGGGGAAATGCAGACTGGCTATTAAAGCAATTAATTTTATCTGAAAAACAAATCTACAAACCGGAAAAAAACGAAATCTTAATCGGTAAACCTTTTGATCGTTTCATCGGAAACATCACAGTAGAAAAAGACCAAACGCTGTCTATCAATGGTGATTTATCAAATGGCAATTATAGCCCCATCGAGAAATCAATTCTATCAAAATTAACATTCCGTGCTTTTTACCTCGGAAATTGCCAGCCATCAGAAATACGCATCAAAAATGGTGGTGTCATGGAGATCGGCTCAGGTATTTCAAAGAATCAAACGACCTATTTCCAATGCCGGTCTGCTTCTAAAATAATTGTGGAGGCCGGTGGCACACTGAAACTTTCAGGTGGAAAATCATCACTTCATATGACCAATGGCACACAAATCATCCTTGAAGATGGGGCGTCGCTCATTGTTGAAAACGGATCCGCCCTAACGGTCGACCCCAAAAGTAAACTATGGTTGGGTAGAAAAGTTACACTGAAACTCAATGGCGAAAATGCGCTCGTTCACATAAAAGGACGCATGATGCTTGAAGACAGTTGTCGATTTAATATTACCAATGATTCAAACTTCGCGGTGGGTTTGCTCAAACTAAGCAATGTTGGTGGCGGATTGGGGTCATGTACGATTAGCAGTAATGTAGGCGCTGTGTTTCGAATTGAGGGAAATGATGCTAACGGGACTCCCAACCTGCAAATTGAAGGCCCTATCGATTGTAACGGTGTTTTCGACTCCATCATCATCAACCGTTCCAACATCAAACTGGGAAATCATAGTCATTGGAATGTTTCTGGAAATGTTCTCATAAACAACACAGGATTCTCCCCAACTGAATGGGCCAAAATAGCCCAAAATGGACTGCGTATGTACAATGGAACACTGAGTGTTTTTGGTTGCAAATTTGAACACCTTCATACAGGACTACTATGGACCGACAATGCCAAAACAAACATCAAGCAATGCACGTTTGAAAATTGTAACACAGCTATTATCGCAGCGTCTTCAAAATTTAAAATCACGAGTACAACTTTTAAAAAAAATACCGTGGGACTTGAAATCCATGGTGCCGACAAACACGACACCCTATTACTGTGCAATTTCACAGCGAACGAAACTGGCACAAGTATTAACGGAAACAGCAAAACGGCCCCACTGCATTTGATTGAAAACACTTTTTACCATAACGCAACCGGAATTGAAACACTGAATAGGACCATCGCTCTTCGATGCAACATTTTTGGTTACAATGTAATTGGCATTCGGGCAACGGAGTCTACAACCATTGCCGGAGCCAACTCAAAAATAGATGGGGAAATTGATACACTACAATGTGGTCACAATACTTTTGCATACAGCCAAAAAAGAAGCGTTGAACTCAACTATTCTAAACCTTTTTTCGATGGCGAAAACAACTTTTTATGTCCATCAACCGGCAGCGCCGATAGCAAAATCCAAATCGCCGGGACCATTCCAAACCTCGTTTCTGCACCATGGAACACCAAAAACACAAGCATTCAATTGGGCACAAATTATTGGTTTCCGCTAAAAGCCAACAGTAACTTTGACAGTGTAAATGCCAAATACCTTTCTATTGGCTGCATCGATTTGGGCGGAAAATGGTACGAAGTTGATGTTCAAGGAAGTTTGAGGAAGAAAATCAACGAGACGTGCTTTGATGTTCAGAACTCCTTGCAAGCAGCCAGAAGGGCTTCGGGAAAAGATGAAAGTGATGATTGGCTCTCTAATGAAACACCTGTTATTCAGGACGAAAATGTGTGGCTAAAAATTCCTGCAACCGCAAAAGTTTTTTGCTTGGATGGTAGAGAAGTCACACCGATGACCAGCAAAATACATTGGTCAGACAATCTAAGTACAGGGTTTTATATCGTTCAATTTCAGAATACTGATGGACAATGGTTTTCTCGAAGGGTTTTCTATTCGCAACCCCAATAACACAGACTTAGACAAATCAGTAATCAGTTGATAACAAACACAATCAAAACCCGTGGTTGAGCGTAATTTTGTGAGATGAAAATTACTTTTTGGGGAGCAGCTCGACAAGTCACTGGCAGCATGCATTTACTGGAACTTCCAAGTGGCACGCGGGTTTTGATTGATTGTGGTTTGGATTATGAAAAAAGAAAAGAGTTTGAGGAGCGTAATGCCGTTTTTCCTTTCGACCCAAAATCCATTGATCTTTTGATACTCACCCATGCACATATTGACCATTCTGGAAATGTTCCTAATCTTGTGCGACAAGGATTTAACGGTACCATCCTCGGGACAGAGCCTACCTTGGAACTAAGTGATTATTTATTGCATGATAGTTTAAATATTCAGCGGATGGAATTGGCTGCCAAACAGAAAGCTGTTTGGAAAAATTCGGGGAAAAAATTCAAAAAGGGGAAACAGCCCCAGGTTCAGACACTGTATACCAAAAAACACATCACTGAAATGTTAGACCAATCGGTAAGCTTACCATACGGTGTGGAATATGCATTCAATGAAGAGTTGAGTATCAGTTTGTATGAGGCCGGACATATTCTCGGTGCGGCGAGCGTTCGATTTACTGTGAGCCACAATGGAGAAAAGACAGTCATCGGTTTTACCGGAGATTTGGGAAACGCAAACTCAAAACTCGTACCCGACCCCAAGCCCATGACTGGACTCAATTACTTGGTTTCAGAAAGCACATATGGCGGTAGAAACCATATGACAGATTCACAGCGTGCAGAGGACGCAATGTTGGCGGAAATTATTGAAACCTGTGTTGAGCGCGGAGGGAAGTTGGTGATTCCTGCTTTCAGCGTCGGTAGAACACAAGCCATTATTTTTACGATTCATCAACTTTACCGTGCAGGCCGCCTTCCTGAAATACCCATTTTTACGGATAGCCCTTTAGCCATTCGCAGCACGAAGGTTTACCAACACAACATAGAATTTCTCAACGAAGAAGCAAAAGAATTCCAACAACAGCACGGTAGTCTGTTCGATTTTCCCCTGTTGCAAATCATAGAGGATGAAAAAGAGAGTGAGATGCTTAGCGTGATGAATACACCTTGTGTCATTATCAGCGCTGCGGGTATGGTGGAAGGTGGCAGGATTCAAATGCACGTTAGAAACAATGTGGGGTTCCCTGAAAACACAATTTTAATCGCGGGATTTTGCGCAGAAGGCACACTTGGACATCGATTGCTATCGGGCCAAGATTTTGTTGAAATCAATCGCAAACCCCGCCCTGTTCATGCCAAAATTAAACGCACCGACGTATTCAGTGCTCACCCAGACCATCCACAAATGTTGGCTTATTTTAAACAGTCCAACCCTGGCAGCTTGAAACAGTTGTTCCTCGTCCATGGTGACGCACAACAAATGGAGTTGTTGGCCAACGATGTTGACCACACGTTGGTTTCAATGCCTGAAAAAGGGCAAACCTTTGAACTAATCTAGTGAATCTGCTGCAAATCATATTGTTTCCGTTGGGTCTAGTTTGGGGAATCATCGCCCAAATCAAACGAACCTTATATGAATTGCTGAATTTGCGCTCCAAAGGTCATTTGCCAAATATTGTTGTGGGAAACATCAATGTTGGTGGAACCGGCAAAACCCCAACATTAATTTGGCTGTATAACGAATTAATTGAATTAGGGTTGGCTAGTCAACAAATTGGTGTATTATCTCGAGGATACAGACGAAAAACCAAAGGTTTTGCTTGGGTAAACTACAGTAGCCAATCAAACGAAGTGGGTGACGAGCCCTTGGAAATAGCCACTGCGTTATCAAGGTATTCGCCGCAGGACCAAATAAAAATCGCAGTTTGTGAAAATCGCGTGTTGGGTATAGAGAAAATGAAAAACGATTGTCCGTCGTTATCACTCGTATTGCTAGATGATGGATTTCAACACCTCCGACTCCAACACGACCTCGGGATTATACTCTGTGATTATCGAAAACCATTTACCACAGATTGGCCGCTTCCCTCAGGTCGGTTAAGAGAGTTTCCGTGGGCAAGCAATTCTGCCGAGGTAATTCTTGTAACAAATTGCCCTAAAGACTTATCGCAAAAACAATCCGAGGCGTTCAAATTAAAACTCGGAAAACAAATGAATCATTGGATGTGGCTTTCACGTATTGTGACACCCAATAAACCTGCGAACTGGAAAGAGAATGTCGCCTTTTTTTGCACCACCACAACCACGCCATTAAATGCCATTGACCAAGTTGGTCTGAGCCCGGATTCACCTGTCTATTTAATTACCGGAATTGCGAATCCCATGAGAGTTAGTGATAATTTGAGCGGCTATCAGATCATTCAACACGACAAATTTGCTGATCATTACCGTTTCTCCAAGGGCGACATCGAGCAAATTCAACAGAAGTTTTACAACTTACAAAAAACATATCCCGCTTTGGCATTAATTACCACGCGAAAAGATTACATGAGAATACAATCCATTTGGCCAAAAAATCTGCCATTGTTTATAATATCGTCCCAAATTGAACCCTTGTTGGATAGTGACAAAAAAATTACTCAAATACTCAATACATTCATTCATGAACAAAAAATTGCATAAATACACATGGGGCATCCTCGCTACCCTTTGTATGCTCTTTCAAGGCTGCAGCCTGCCAGCAAATACAGTTGCAGAGGAATTTCAACCCATTGAAGATAACACCTGGAAATGGGCAGACTCTAAGTCTTTTACATTTACCATTGATGATTCCACCCATTATTATAACTTATCCATTGGTCTGAGAATACAAGGCACTTTTGCTTACAGCAATATCTGGCTTATTTCACAAATACAGGGAAACAACACCAACATCAAAAACCAAGTTCCAATAGATATTGCGGATCAAACTGGGCGTTGGCTTGGTGAAGGTATGTCAAATCTTATTACCTATTCAAAACCTACATACATTCAACAGAAGTTGGCCCCTGGTACATACACTTGGACAATTTCACAAAATATGCGCGATGAAAAATTGGGCGGTGTTGTCGACGTAGGTATCAAAGTGGAAAAGGGTCAACCTATTTTATAGTTAATACACATTTTTATGGTAGTGAAGGGATATGCAGCCGCCTTGTCGGGTGTAGAGGGAATTGTTGTTTCAGTTGAAGCTTGTGCGATGCCATTTCAGAGCGAAATTGCAATGACTAGCGTTATCGGCCTACCTGATCACTCAATCAAGGAAAGCCTATATCGGTGTGAATCCGCCATCATGCAAACATCATATAAGCCGCTGAGACAAAAACAAATCATCAATTTGTCTCCGGCTGATTTGCGCAAAGAGGGGTCGGGTTATGACTTGCCCATTGCCATCGTCATGTTGGCCATGAGCTTTCAGATACCGGAAACAAAACTGAAGGATTTTATCTTGGTTGGCGAATTGGCATTGGATGGTAAAATTCAACCTGTCAAGGGGGTTTTAAGTATGGCCATACTAGCAAAAAACAAAGGATTTAAAGGAATTCTTGTGCCTTTACAAAATGCCAACGAAGCAGCCATGGTAACTGAAATTGACATTATCGGTGTTTCTCATTTGCAGGAAGCCGCGGACTTTCTTGCCAACCGTAAACAGATTCACCCATGGCATCGTCAATCAAATACATATAAGAAAACTCCTGTACTGTCATTTTCCGAAGTGCGGGGGCAACAATCGGCAAAAAGAGCCCTTGAAATTGCTTGTGCGGGCGGACACAACACCCTATTAATCGGACCGCCAGGCGCTGGAAAAACACTTCTCGCAAATAGCCTTCAATCGATATTGCCCACTATGTCCTTAGCAGAAAGTTTGGAAACCACACAGATTCATTCCATCGCGGGCATGCTAAAAACAACTCAACAGGACGAAGGTGTGATTACAGAGAGAATCGTTCGATCACCCCACCACTCCCTATCCCATGTAGCCATGGTGGGCGGTGGACATCCCTTGTTGCCCGGCGAAATCTCGCTGGCTCACAATGGCGTGTTGTTTTTGGACGAATTACCCGAATTTCAGAAAAACACATTGGAATCTTTGAGACAACCCCTTGAAGAAAAGGCAATTCACCTGTCTCGTTCACGCCAACGGGTGCGTTTCCCAGCAAATTTTATGTTGGTTGCAAGTATGAATCCTTGTCCGTGTGGTTATTACAACCATCCTACCAAAATCTGTGACTGTCCACCCGGCAATATTGCGCGCTACCTCGGAAAAATCAGTGGTCCATTGTTGGATCGAATCGACCTGCACGTTCCCATCGCACCAACCACATTTGATGAAATATCTAGCCCAACCATTGAAAATTACAACTTAAAAGATGAAGCGATAAAACATCGAATTGCTCATGCAAGAGAGCGCCAAATGAAACGGTTTAAACGTAAAAAACTTGATGCTATTTATTCGAACAGCCAACTTACGGGCAAATCACTATTAGAACTTTGTCCGCTCGATGTTCCATCAAATGAATTGTTCAAAGCCGCAATGGAGAAGTTGAACCTCAGCGCGCGTGCTTATCATAAAATTCTCAAGGTATCCCGGACTATTGCAGACCTCGAAAATTCAGACAATATAGAAAAACATCACATTGCGGAGGCGATTCAATACCGTAATTTGGATAGAAATTGGGGTCTTGGCTAACACCGTTGCTGCCAATGCCAGGCATCTTTCATCATCGTTGATAAATCACGCTTTGCTGACCACCCCAATACATTGTTGACTTTAGTGGTGTCGGCCCAAACAGCAATTACATCACCCGCTCTGCGATCACCTATGGCGTAATTCACTTTTTCACCTGTAGCGGACTCAAAAGCAGCTATTACCTCCAACACAGAATAACCAACACCTGTTCCAATATTAAAAACCTCAAAATTCTCCAAAGATGGATCTCCCATTTGAGACTCAACGAGTCTGTGTGGATTAAACAATCGATCGATGGCTGCAACGTGTGCCTCAGCCAAGTCCATCACATGAATATAATCGCGAATGCAAGTGCCGTCTGCAGTTGGATAATCACCGCCATGAACGGTTAGTTTCTCACGAATACCTGCAACGGTTTGGGTCAAGTACGGTATCAAATTGTTGGGTATACCCAAGGGCAATTCCCCAATTTTTGCTGAAGGATGCGCACCCACAGGATTGAAATAGCGCAAACACTGTACCTCGCACCAAGCGTTATCTTTCAAAATGACTTCAGCCATCTGTTTGGTTGCTCCATATGGACTTGCTGCTGGTCTGGTTGGGGTACTCTCTCTAACAGGGACAGATTCAGGCTCTCCGTAAACGGTACAACTACTGCTAAACACCATCTTAACGCAGCCTGTACTTTTCATTACCTCCAACAAACTAATTAGGCCAACGACATTGTTTTGATAATACATCAATGGTTTTTCGACGCTTTCACCAACTGCCTTGTGAGCAGCAAAATGAATTACCGCCGACGGTGTATATTCATTGAACACCTTCATCATCAGTGAACCATCGTTAACATCGCCTTGGATATAGGTGGGTCTGTACCCCAAAAGTTCTTCAAGTGCATCTAAAACCTCGATCCTAGAATTGTGTAGATTATCAACGATGATCGGTGTGTAACCCGCTTCATTCAAACATAACACCGTGTGGGATCCTATAAATCCCAAACCACCGGTGACCAAGATATTTCGCTTTGTTATCATTTAATTACTTCCTTCACCAAACCATTGGTTAATTGATATTCCTTGCCTGAACCAGGACAGACGGCACTGCCACTATCATCAAAAATTAATTTCTCACCGTAGGCACTCATCCATCCTATTTGCTTCGCAGGCACACCCACTACAATAGCATGAGGTACTACATCTGCTGCAACAACGGCGCCTGCACCTACAAATGCATATTCACCCAAAGTCACACCACAAACAATCGTAGCATTTGCGCCGATGGTTACTCCTCTTTTTAAGACGGTAGGCTTGAACTCCGCTTTTCGCACCACAGAAGACCTTGGATTTAGCACATTGGTAAAAACTGCGCTCGGTCCGATAAAACATTCGTCGCTTACGATAACACCATTGTACAAAGAAACATTGTTCTGAATCTTGACACCATTCCCGACAACGACATTGTTATCGACAAATACATTTTGGCCTAAATTGCAGTTTTCGCCCAATTGCGCTTGGGATGAAATGTGTGAAAAATGCCAAATTTTAGTGCCTTTCCCAATCACAGCGCCTTCATCCACAATCGCGGTTTGATGTACAGTAATGTTCAATTCGGCGTAGTGCAATGACATATTATATCAAAGGTACTGATTCCGTTGGGGCCTTTACAAATCAATTTGCAAGTGTAAAGTACTTTTGATTGAAGAACATAAAACAAAAGTGCCCCAGCTGCTACTCAGCCGGGGCACCAATTTAACAATTTAATGATTAATGAATTCCCAATAATCCCAGTAACAAGTAACAGAGGCCGGCAACCAATGCGCTGATTGGAATGGTAATAATCCATGCAATCAGCAAACTCCTTGTAACACCCCAACGAACAGCACTCAGTCGTTTGGTTGCTCCAACGCCGATGATAGCGCCCGTAATCGTATGGGTTGTACTTACTGGAATGCCCATTTGTTCGGTCATGAACAATGTCATTGCCCCCGCTGTTTCAGCACTTACACCCTCCAACGGCGTTACCTTGGTGATTTTGGTTCCCATGGTCTTGATGATTTTCCATCCCCCACTCAAGGTGCCTAAACCTATTGCAGCATAACAAGCCAATGGAACCCACGATGGCAACTCTTTGAAATCCGACATCTGACCACCGGCGATTAATGCAGCTCCAATAATACCCATAACTTTTTGAGCATCGTTTCCACCATGACCTACACTGAAAGCAGCGCTTGATAACAACTGCAACTTCTTAAACATGTTGGCCATTCTATTGGCTGTAGGTGTTTTGATTACTTCGCAATAAATGTAACTCAACATGAAAATGAAAATCACGGCATAAATACACATCAACAGGAAACGATTATCGGCCCTATCTAACTCTTTTGATAAATCTTTTTCGATGTCTATGTTGAAACCTTTCACGAACTTGTCATAATCTCCAATTGCCGTTACACCCAAAACCAAAGCAACAGCATGGGCGGTGGAATCCGCGCCTACAACAGAATAGTTTTTGAAAATGGGTTTACACTCCTCCAAAACGGCCTCGATCTCTTCAACCATCGGTTTTTTGGATTCGTCATAAAAGGCGGCTTTTTTTGCCACATCCAACTTCAATTTTTTCGATACCAAGTCTTTCAACTTGCCCTCAATTAAGTATTCAAGTTCTACTTGGTTTGCAATGTCTGCAGCAACGACTTTCGCTCCTTTTTCATCAAAATCCGCTAAATGAGATTTGCTCGCGTTGTAGTTTGCAACTGCCTTTTCATATTTCTTTTGAACCTTTTCGTCATCTGGTTTCTTCGCAAGCTCCTTCTTGTACTTATCTACTTTATAGAATTTAGCAAGGTTCTCTTCCAATTTGGTCTCGCGAAAAGTGCCAAACAACAACCACAAGGCTGCGCTTGATAACAAAATCAAAGCCAGTTTCCCATAGATATTGCGGCGAATGGTCACCAAAGTAATAAAAATTGAAATCACCATACCAATCAAAGGCGCCAGTAAGATGAAATAAACAGTTTTGGAAATTTTGTCAAATTCTACCACTTCTCCAAAAGGAACCCACCCCTTGGTGTAATAGGCATGGGCTAAGGCTGCTCCTGCAAATCCACCAATCAATGTATGACTTGAGGAGCTCGGAATGCCATACCACCATGTCAATAAATTCCAAAATATCGCCGCCACGAGACCTGCCAAAATCACCGGCAACGTAATGTAATTGTCGATGACTGTTTTAGCAATTGTATTTGCTACAGCATGGTCCTTAAAAATAAAGAAAGCAACAAAATTGAATACTGCCGCCCACAAAACCGCTTGCAGTGGTGTCAACACCTTCGTGCTGACCACTGTAGCAATAGAATTGGCTGCGTCGTGAAAACCATTGATGTAATCAAACACCAATGCCAGCACTATGATTACAATTACCAACGTGGACATTTGCTATCGTCTTAATTGGTTAAGCGTATTTTACGATGATGGTTTCAATCACATTGCCCACATCTTCGCACTTATCCGTTGCAACCTCCATCACGGTATAAACCTCTCTCTTGCGGATCAATTCCTTAAAATCATTCTCCACTTCGAACAAGTTTTTGATGCTCATGTCAAATACATTATCCGCATGGTTTTCAAAACTGTTGATTTTTACCAAACTCTCCATGATTTTTTCTGGGCGCTTCAACTCACGCAACTGCATCACCGCCTTGCCAACCTCAGCAGCACTTTGCATGATAATTTCCGCCAAACTCTGAATGCCTTGTTCGTGGGGATTCACACCGTGAAACTGCATCTTCTTACAAGAAGCATGAATGTAATCAGCAACATCATCCATCGCGGTGGCCAAGTAGTGAATGTCTTCTCGATCAAATGGCGTAATGAAATTCTTACCCAACTCGGTAAAGATATTATGGGTCAATTCATCATTCTTGTGCTCGTATTCCTCGATCTGCTTACTAATGGTTAATCTGTTGTTTGGGTCGGTTTCGTACACAAACTGATGCAGTAAAACGCCCATTTCGGTAATATTTGCCGCTGTTTTTTCAAACAGATTGTAAAATACCTTGTCTTTGGGTAGGAAAACGCTGAGGATGTTGTTTAATGCCATGATGTGATTTTTATCGCAACAAATTTACCATCAGCCCAAACACAAAATTTCCCTTAATCCATATTTAACACAAAGTTAACATTGGGCATTTTTGTACATGGTTTGGATTTGATTCGTTAATGCCAAAATCTGAATTTCTAAATTGCGGTATTCTGAGGGCGAGATTATACCCATTTCCTCCACGGCTTGTAGATAACTCATCAGTCGCAAACAACGGTTATATGCATCATATATCTCCTCTTGGGTATTCATTGGACCACCAAGACTTACTTGTTTTGCGGTCTTCATCATTTCTTCTCCCAAAGCCATGAATTCCGATTGCGACATTCTATTTGCCATCTCCAATGTGTAATAACCAAGCTCCCATGCTCGGTCGCGATAATTTTCCTTTTCCATGACTGCAAGTTCTTCATCCAAATATTCAATAGTCGGATGGTTTCCGGATATATCCGATTATATCCGATTACACATACAAACGCATAAGGGCGGCCAAATGGCCGCCCTTATGCGTTTGTATTGTTTCGGTGCGACATTCAATCACACCCTTGCAGTAGCTTATTTACTGTCCCACCATACCTTCTTGTCGGCCAAGTCGTTCACACCAATCGCTCCAGGGAACTTGGTGTTATACAATCGCTCATCCAAAGAATAAGGGTATCTGCGGGCAATACCAGTAATCAACGCCAAGGGAGACGGGCTCAATGAAGGAACACCCGTTCTGCGCCAGTCGTTGTAAGGCTCAATCATAGAGAAGCCCGACACATATTTGTGTGTCAAAATCTTATCCAAAGTGATCGATCCAGCTGTTTCACTGGCTTGTGCTGTTACATAAGCCGCAGGCGCTGGGCTACCGGTTACCAACTCAACGTGTGCCTTGATGGCGTCGTTGTGAGCTGTAGCCGCAGCACCCTTGTTTCCTGCAGCAAACTGAGCCTCAGCCTCAATGAACAACAATTCTACATATGTAGCAATGGGCGTTACACTGGTTTGTGAAGCATAGTAAGAACCGAAATCAGAGATGTTCTTAACAGCCTGACTACCCAAAGCCGCACCTTTGTATTGACCACTATCATTGGTAGTGAAATAGAAACCAATACGTGGGTCGTTGATGCTGTTCATGATATCAACCAATTTCGCACCAGCCAACATGTAACCGGAACGCTCCACCTGGGTGAAAGCATACCACTGGTTGTACTCGTTCGCATTGGTACCAAATATGCAGTTTGCATCGGCAGCAGAACTGCTGAAACCAGCCGCTTTCGCTTTTGCTACATAATCAAGCGCCTTTGTGTGCCAACTCGCATCGCGGTTGCTGATACGCATCGCATAACGCGCCTTGATCGCATAAGCCAACGCCTTCCACTTGGCAGGATCACCACCATAAATGAAATCGTCAGAGCCAGGCATCAAAGCATTGTCGGGCTTGTCCAACAAAACAACAGCGTCGTCCAACATGGTTTGAATGGCAGCAATGATACTCTCTTGAGAATCATACTTGGCGCTGTAATTACCAGCCTCGCCATCCAACGCCTCTGTCCATGGAATATCGCCCCACATATCGGTGGCTACTCCCAACATCAACGCGGTCATGACCTTGGCCATCCCTTGGTAAGCTGGATTGCCATCACCGGCCGCTTTTTCCAATAGGCGCATGTTCTTCAATCCACCTTGGTAAATCACTCCCCATTCGTTTTCAACATCGCCCTCATCAATGATGTAAGCGCCTTGGTCCAACGACTGGTTTGAAACACCCTCGCTGTGTTGTGCCCACATGCTGGTATTTCTTGACAATGAACCGCCATAGGTTGCAAACACAGCCAATTGGCATGCGCTGTTCAACAAAGCCGGATTGGCTTCGCCAGGGGCGTTTGGAGACACTTCATGTCCAGAAACCCACTTCTTACAAGAAGTGAACAAAACCGCGGTTCCTAATATAATTGCAAATAATTTTTTCATCTTTTTATCCTTTCTTAAGAATTAGATACCCAATTTGATGTTAAACATGAACGACTTCAAGCCGGGGTTGTTAAAGTAATCAAAGCCACCAATGTTTGAGCTCGCACCAGTCAAACTGGTCTCAGGATCAACACCGGGGTATTTTGTGCTCAACCACAAGTTGCGACCAACAACGCCCAAATCAACATAGCTCAAGTTTTTGTTGCCTTTCAAGTTGATTCTGTAACTAACACCCAATTCGCGCAAACGTACCCAAGATCCATCGTATACAGCCATTTCTGCTGAGCTACCTGGGCCATCACCCAAATAAGAGCGATAGTAACTGAATGCATTGATCGGTCTTGTGTTATCTGCAAAAGTCAATTCACTTTCGTTCGTGATTAAGCCTGTCTTAGAATCATACTTTGGCGTACCCGCAACGATGCGCTTACCCTCAATGATCTTGGTTTCGTCGCGATTTTCAGATTCTGCAACGATTCCGTACTGAGACATACGAGCGTAGGTTCCGCACCAGATATCTCCGCCCTTACGAACATCAATCAACGCAGTAATGTTCAAGCCTTTTACATTCAATGTGTTGCGCAGTGAACCAATCCAATCGGGGTATGGGTTACCAATGTTACCACGGGTATTGTTCAACACAGGCAAGCCATTGGCACCAATGATCATAGAACCATCAGAGTGACGCAAAATGCGAGAACCGTACATTGAACCATAAGACTGACCCACAATCGCGTAAGAGCCAATACTAGCAAATGCAGATTCAATGTTGATTTCGTCCACACCAGGAGCCAAAGACAACACTTCGTTTTTATTCATACCGAAGTTTGCGGCAATTTCCCAAGTCAAGTTTTTGTTCTTGATGGCGGTAACGCCCAACATCAATTCAACCCCTTTGTTGGTCATAGAACCAGAGTTCTGACGAACACTACCATATCCTGAAGATGCAGCCAATGGCATACTCACCAACAAGTCGGTTGATTTTTGTTCGTACAGTGTCAAATCAATGGTCAAACGGCTATCAAACATGCGAACATCGAAACCAAGCTCTGTGCTGGTTCTGCGCTCAGGCATCAAACCTTGGTTACCCAAGCCATTGCCCTGTCCGAAACCATTCTGTCCCAAATAAGGGAAACCCAATCCACCAGTGAAACCATCGGTGAACAAGGGCTGGCCGTAATAAGTACGGGTTGCATAGGCAGGAGGGTTAATACCCGCTTGTGCATAGGCAACACGCATTTTACCGAATGAAATCAATCCACCCTTCTCCATCAATTCAGAGAACACCAATGAACCACTTACAGAAGGATAGAAGAAGCTACTTTTCTTGTTACCGAAAGTAGAGGCCCATTCGTTACGACCGCTCGCGTTCAAATACAAGAAGTTCTTGAATGCAAATTCAGCACCTCCAAAAATCGCTGCGTTTTTGGTAGTGCCGTAACCTTGAGATGCATATAAATTTGATGCGTTGCTCAAGTTGTAGAAATTTGGAACCGCCAAATCGCGACCGCGCAAATATTGATCACTAGAAGTACGCGTGTTCAAGTTGTTACCCAAAGTCACGTTTACAGAAAGATCCTCGTTGATGTTGCGATTTGCGTTTAACACCAAGTCGCTGTATACCTCTTTGTAACGCAACACGTTCTGAGAAACTTCACCACCGGGTGAGTTGTCAGGCTGCCAAGATCCCACAGCGAAAATCTGTTGGCGACTATCTGTGTATTGGTCTGTACCCACACGATAGTTCACGCTCAACCAATCCAAAGGTTTGTATTGTGCATTCACGTTACCAATGATGCGGTTTACATCATCAGTGAATGGGTTGCGATATACTGTCCAATAGGGGTTGTCATAAATGGGGAAGTACTGGTATTGGGTTCCGTCTGCATTGGTGTAACCGTCTGCACCTGCACCACCGGCCAAATCGAAATCTGCTGGAGCGCGCATCAAGCCCAACATTACACCCGACAAATTTGAACCGTTTTGGGCACGTGTACCACCTGAATTAATCAAGTTCACACTGCTTCCCACACTCAACTTGTCTGTAACACGGCTATCCGTGTTCACACGAATCGTAGTACGTTCAAACGAAGTGTTCGGTACGATACCATCCTGTTGGGTATTACCCACAGAAAAACGTGCACTGGTGTTTTCTCCGTTAACCGTGATTCCCAAGTTGTTGGTCATTGACATCGCTGTTTTGAAGAAGTTACCAGCATTGTCAAAAGACTTGCCATCGGCAATTTTAGGCCCCCAAGAGTTGGGCGTAGTTGCTGATGTACCAACATCCACCAAAGTCCAACCTGGAGGGATGGTTCCTGTAAAGTTCTTTTTTACACCGGCAGAGTCAATCTTTTGACCACCACCGCCGAGTCCTTGTCCGTAAGCAAATTGCTTTTCCGGCAACTTGTTCACTTTTGACCAGTCCATGGTGCTAGAGAATTCAGCGCTGAAACGCTTGCCACCTTTTTGACCACGCTTTGTGGTAATAATAATGGCACCATTTGCACCACGCACACCGTACAATGAAGCGGCCGCAGGACCTTTCAACACAGTGATGTTCTCAATGTCGTCGGGGTTAATATCCACCGCACGGTTAGAGTTGTTTACACCCTGAAGGTTGGAGTTAAATGGATAATCGCCAGCCGTACTTTGGTCTGTACTGTTGTCGATAGGCACACCATCCACCACAAACAAAGGTTGGTTGTTTCCTGTGAACGTAGCTGCACCACGCAACAAGATTCTCGAACTAGCGCCAGGCGTACCCGATGAACTAGTCACCAGCGCACCTGCCACCTTTGAACTCAACGCTTGAACAACGTTTTGCTCACCAGACCCTACGAGTTCTTTTCCTTTTACAGATTGAACCGCATAACCCAAAGCACGCTGTTGTTTTTTGATACCCAAGGCAGTTACCACCACCTCTTCAACCCTGCCGGTGTCTGTGGATGACCCCACTGTCTGCGCATTGACTGCCGCAACAGAAGATGTCAAGACCACTGCCGCCGCCAAGGGCTTGAGTAATTCTTTAAATTTCATAGGCTATTTATATTGGTTTAACAAGCAATTGTAATGAAGTTTATGTAAACTATCAATAACCTTCGATGAAATTTTCAATGAAAGGCCTAAAATTTTATGCACATTTTTAAATATCACCGCGGGCTATGTAGATGAATAAGCCACAGTTAGCGATTTGTATAAAATTCTATTCGCACAAAAAAAGGCGCACAAGTGCGCCTTTTTTTGTGCGAATTCGTTCTTCTTATTTTAAAATATCACGCGAAATTACCACACGTTGAACCTCGCTAGTTCCCTCGTAAATCTGGGTGATTTTCGCATCGCGCATCAATCGTTCTACATGGTACTCCTTTACATATCCGTAACCACCATGAATCTGAACCGCCTCAACCGCTGTCTTCATAGCCACCTCAGATGCAAACAACTTAGCCATCGAACTTGCACGATCATAGTTAAGGTGTTGGTCTTTCATCCAAGCCGCCTTCAAACACAACAAACGCGCCGCTTCAATTTCAGTTGCCATATCCGCCATCTTAAATGCAATTGCCTGGTGATTCATTATCTCCGTGCCAAAAGCTTTGCGTTCCTTTGAATATTTCAACGACAATTCATATGCGCCGCTTGCAATGCCCAATGCTTGTGCTGCAATACCAATTCTACCGCCGCTTAACACCTTCATCGCAAACTTAAATCCAAATCCATCTTCTCCGATGCGATTCGCCTTGGGCACTTTCACATCTTGGAACATAATGCTGTGCGTATCGCTTCCGCGAATACCCAACTTATCCTCTTTCTTGCCAACAGTCACACCGTCCCAAGCCTTCTCAACGATGAATGCATTGATGCCCTTGTGCTTTTTGTCAACATCTGTTTGTGCAATGACCAAATAATAACTTGCTGAGTTGCCGTTGGTAATCCAGTTTTTGGTGCCGTTCATCAAGTAATAATCACCCATGTCAACTGCGGTTGTGCGCTGACTGGTAGCATCGCTTCCTGCTTCCGGCTCACTCAACAAAAACGCACCGATTTTCTGCCCGCTTGCCAACTCCACCAAATATTTCATTTTCTGCTCTTCGGTACCATACTCCTCTAATCCCCAACAAACCAAAGAGTTGTTCACGCTCATGCACACGCTCGCAGAGGCATCAATTTTGGAAATTTCTTCCATCGCCAACACATAGGAAATCGTATCCATCCCGCCTCCACCGTACTTGGGGTCTACCATCATTCCCATGAAGCCCAACTCACCCATTTTCTTAATTTGCTCGGCAGGAAACTTTTGCTCGTTATCGCGCTCAATAACACCAGGCAACAATTCGGTTTGTGCAAAATCGCGTGCCGCTTGCTGCACCGCCAAATGCTCTTCTGTCAATTCAAAATTCATCATCTTATCTTGATATAATTCAATGCAAAATTACTCTTTTTACTGATTATCCCTCCACTCATAAACCCATTGGGCTTGTATCATTTCCAAATGACCTTCGTTACTATCCTCGCGTTTGCCTTCAAAATTGGGTATCTCCAATACCCATTCTAACAACTCCGTGAATCGGATGCGATAAATCTTAGCCTCTGAGAAATCATCACCGAATCGCTCGTATAACTTCATGGCGATGTCTTCGTAATCAGACCATTTAATTGGGGGTTCGTACATTTCCATTTTCTTCGTTTTAATGTCCGATAATACCGCTCTGATCGGGAATTCTCACAATCAAATCGCCTTCCTCGGCCAATTTACACTGACATGCCAACCTGCTGTTATACTTGGGGTTTCTTGCGCGGTCTACATACTCTTCTTCGCGGTCACTCATGTCGGGAAGCAAGTCCTCGCCCTGCTCTACGTAAACATGACATGTTGAACAACCACAAACACCGCCACAATTGTGGTTTAAATGAATCTCATTGTCCAAGGCCACCTCCAAAATCGACTCACCCTCAAAAATTTCCACCGTAACGTCGCCTCGGTTCTTTTCTTCAAACTGAAAGGTAATCTTCGCCATATGCACTGCAAAATTAATACTTCCCGTTGGGTTTGGTTCACGATTTTGTGGAAATAATCTGAGGATTTTTGTATCTTTGTGGCTCCGTTCTATGATATCACGAAGACTTGTTCGCATCAAAGCCCTTCAATCGCTATATTCTTTTCAACAAGGAGAATCGATTGTCGACTACACCTGGCACAACCTCAATACGCATCAAAAAGCCTACTTCGACGATACCTTATCAAACTTAATAGAATCCATTCAACAGAGTCATGATTTCTATCTTTTCTTGTTGGATTTCCCCTATCAATTATCACAGTATTTGCTTGAAGAGCAAGCACTAGAAAAGAGCAAATTCTATCCTGATCAAGCCAAGATTCGCAGCTTTGGACTGCTTGATCGCTTGCCTTTGGTAAAATACTTGCATCGCGCCGTAACAGACAACCAACGCAAAGGATTTCCTTTTGACTGGAGCAACCTTTCTGCACAATTCGATTCGTTCTATCAATGGATGCTAGAATGGGAATTTGTCAAGGATATCGACTTCTTTGAACAACCCACATTCGAGCAACAACAGTCGTTTTTGGAAGAGTTTTATGCAAACCTCTTCGAAACCAAAGAATCTTTCTTCGATACCCTGAACGACTACTACCCCGGTTGGAGCGATGACGAACTCTACACCACAAGAGAAATCGAAAAGACACTTCAAGCGGCCCAATCCAATGGGGTTGTTCCCATTGCCAGTGCCCCCACCAAGGGGTCTGAAGAAATCGAAATGGCCAAACAGCTTTTCACAACCACGGCGAAAAACAGCCTTGCCTACGAATCGCAAGTTTCTGAAATCTCCGACAACTGGGACCCATCTCGCATCGCGGTCATGGATTTGTTGATCATCAAACTCACACTTACCGAGTTTCTCCACTGTCCTACCATACCGGTTAAAGTTACCATCAACGAATACCTCGAGATCACCAAAAATTATAGCACCCCCAACAGCTCACGCTTTGTTAACGGCGTGTTGGATAAGTTGCGCATTGTAATGGAAGAGCAGGGAATGATTGTAAAAAGCGGACGCGGACTGCGTGATAAATAACCCCAGACGGCAAGAGTATTACCAGTTCATCAACTGATGGTGGATTTCCACCACTTGTTTTATGAGCGATGAATCCCCGTTGTTTTGAATGATATAATCACAGCGCTTTAACCACTTTTCTTGGGGCCACTGTGCTTGTACTCGACGTTCAAACTCGCCCTCGCTCATGCTGTCTCTTGCCAAAACGCGTTGTCTGCGAATATCCAGGGGGGCCAACACACCCACCACAAGGTCCACCGTTGCGTCCGCACCAGACTCAAACAAAATCGCAGCCTCTTTGATTACATATGGGTGGTTTTGGGCTTCTTTCTCCGAACACCATTTCGCAAAATCTTCAAAAACAACGGGATGTACCAATGCGTTTAAAGCTGATCGCAATTCGTCATTCGCAAAAACCCGCTGCCTCACCCAAACTGAGTCAAATTCACCTTTGGCATTATAGGCGTTATCGCCCAATAGGGATACCAGCGCCTTTTTTAAACCCTCGTGTTCACTGTACAATCTTTTGACTGCACGATCTGCTTCATAAATGGGCACACCCATCCATTGAAAAATGGAACAAACGGTGCTTTTACCGCTGCCAATGTTACCGGTAACCCCAACAGACAGCATATTCCCGTGCGTTAAGCAGCAGCGACAGGATACGCGGCTTGCGTCAACTCCATGCTCACTGCAGACTTCTCGATTTTGGCTTTGCCCTCTTCCATTTCAATCACAAAATGTCCGTCAGCAACTGCAGTGATTTTGCCATGTATTCCTCCGGTGGTTACGATTTTGTCGCCCTTTACCAATGATTCCATGTATGTTTTTGCCTTCTTTTGCTTGCGCATTTGGGGCCAAATCATAAACACGAAAAACACCGCCATGATCAGCAACATCATCACCATTTGAGATCCGCCACCGGCGCCTGGTTGTCCTTGTAATAATATCATATTCTTAGTTTAATGTCCATGTTCGTCGCCACCCATCATTTCCTCCTCAGACACACTGCCTTCTGGAGCAATTACATTGGCTTTGAATTTTAATACCACCTCTGTGGTTTTGCTGTTTTCAAATGTTACTGTGATGCTCTTCTCGTTCAATATCCCTCCAGGGCCGCCACGATTTGAACTGTTAAAGGTTGCTGTAACCTTCCCGCTTTCGCCCGGTGCAACAACTTCGTGTGTATACTCTGGTGTTGTACAACCGCACTGAGCCACCACATTGGCAATGCTCAATGGCGCTTCGCCTGTGTTTTTAAACGTGTATGTGTGCTGAACACTTTCCCCATCCTTTACATCGCCAAACATAAATACGGTGTCCTTAAACACCACATCGCCCATAGGGCCTTTGTTTTTGTTTTTTGGATCTGTAGCAGTCGCTGTATTTTCTTCAATGTCCTCTGTTTCAAAGGAGCCAGACCCACAAGCCCACATTGTGGCAACGAGTGGCAAAATCAACATCCATGTTTTTCGCATAACTCAAAAGTATTTATTCTGCCCGAAAGTTGGGTTTTCTCTTGTTTAAAAATGCATCCGTACCCTCTTGGAAATCGGCTGTTTCAAACGCTTCGCCAAACTCGTAGATTTCGCGTTGCATGCCATTGACATTCGGACGGAAATAGTCGTTTACGCATTTGATCACTTTGTTAACCGCGCTCGGGCTCTTGCTGCAAATTTTCTTGAGTAGCGCCTTTGTTTCGCTCAACAATTCAGAAGGCTCCACAACTTTGTTTGTCAAACCCAAAGTGAGTGCTGTTTGTGCATCAATCGCATCGCCGGTCAACAACAACTCCATCGCCTTGCCTTTGCCAATCAATTGAACCAGGCGCTGAGTGCCACCGTAACCTGGCGGAACCCCCAAATTAACTTCTGGTTGGCCAAATTTTGCATTGCTGCTAGCAACCCTCAAATGACAGGCCATCGCCAACTCGCAACCACCACCCAATGCAAACCCATTCACCGCAGCAATTACAATCTTGGTTCCATTCTCAATGGAGTTCATCACATCGTGACCATCTGCACTCATGCGCGTGGCCTGCTCTGTGTTAAAATGGGCAAACTCTGAAATGTCGGCTCCCGCGGCAAATGCCTTTTCGCCAACTCCCGTCAAAATCATCCCATGTACTTCGTCATTCGTTTGTGCCTCGTCAACAGCCTCTTTTATTTCTTTTAATGTCTCAATGGTCAATGCATTGAGCTTGCTCTCCCGGTTAATCGAAATCACCAAGATGTTATCTTCCAACGAGGTTAAAATATTGTTGTATGCCATTTTTTACGATTCTGCGCGATGCGTTGCTACCCAATTTTCAATATACGATGCGATATCACCCGTGTTTGTTCCCGGAGGAAACAACTGTGCAACACCCAAGTTGTTAAGCGCGTCCACGTCCCCATCGGGAATAATACCCCCACCCGTCAACAACACATCGTCCATGCCCTTCTCTTTCATCAATGTCAGGATCCTGGGAAATACCGTGTTGTGCGCACCCGACAAAATACTCACGCCAATGGCATCTACATCTTCCTGCAAAGCAGTTTGAACCACCATTTCCGGTGTCTGTCTCAAGCCTGTGTAAATCACCTCCATTCCAGCATCTCTTAGCGCCGTGGCGATTACTTTCGCCCCTCGGTCATGACCATCCAACCCCACCTTTGCGATGAGCACTCGGATTGGTCTATTCAGTTTGTTACCCATGGTTTCTGTAGCAAAAATACTAATTCAACTTGGTATAGCCACCAATACCCCATTTTGATAAATAATCGCCTTTTCAGAGGTGTTCATTCGCAAACAAGCGTCTAGGTCCGACTCGGCATGCATGGATTGGAAGCGCTTTACGTGGCTCGCCTCAGACAAAAAACTGTGGACATCGCCCTTTGCTTGCTCCCACAAAACAATGGCTGCCCTCGTAGCGTCGTCGGTAATCTCTGCGCCTTTCGATGTCAACGCTTTCGCAACAGCCCCAGCAAATACGGTGTCTTCCAAATTAACATGCCCTTTCCAACCCGCACAAAACAGAAACACATCCTCTCCCACAGCCGCCATCGCTTCAACCAATGCGTCCAAATTCAAAAACCCACCCACCCAGATGTGTGATGCTTCCAGACTCAAAGAAAGGGCTTGTGTGCCATTGGTGGTGGTAATCACCAAAGATGCCCCCGAAACACGGTCACGTGTAAACTCTTGCGGTGAATTGCCAAAGTCAAACCCCTCAACCTTATACCCATTTCTCTCACCAGCAATCAACAAATTTGGGTTTTCTCGCTTTAATCCCAACGCCTCACCCACCCCAGAAACGGGCTTAACAGAAATCGCCCCGTTTTCTAGCATCACCACCATGCTTGTGGTTGCACGAAGTATGTCGATGATCAGTACTTGTTTTCCTACCACGTCATCGGAAAACAAAGGAAATAATTGGGGGCTTAAAATAGTGTGAAGTCTCATGGTTTAAGTGTTGGTATAATTCATGGCGAAACCCGCACCCAGGGTACAATATTGCAGGGTGCCTTCCACGGCCCTTTCTATGGCGATGTCGATGCTTTCGCGCTCCTCAGTGGTAAACTTACCCAAGACAAAGTCAACCTGTCGTCCCTGAGAAAACTCGTTACCTATACCAAAGCGCAACCGGGCGTAGTTGGTTGTACTCAAACTCGCTTGAATGCTCTTCAAGCCATTGTGACCGCCATCACTACCTTTCGATTTCAACCGAAGTTTTGCAACAGGCAAAGCCAAGTCGTCTGTGATTATGACAACGTTTTCAAGTTTGACCTTTTCCGCTTGCATCCAAAATGACACGGCTTTTCCGCTCAAATTCATGTACGTGTTCGGCTTTAACAACAACAGCTTCCTTCCTTTATGCGAAACCTCGCAGAGGCTTCCATGTTTTACAGACTTCCAATCCCCACCAAACTTCTTTCCAAGCGACTCAACCACCTCAAAGCCGATGTTGTGTCGGGTTCCCACATACTCGTCTCCGATATTTCCCAGTCCTACTATTAAATATTTCATCGATCTTTAATCAGGTATTATTGAATTTCTGCAGTGTGATTACCGCTCATTTTTCCTGCACGCCATGCCGGAAAAACAGCACTCAAAATGCCCAACACCGTGTTTAACAACAAAATTAGAAACAAATCGCCCAACCGCAACTCCACCGGATATGGGATAGAAAATGTGCCCTGGGTGCTCACAAGGTTTGTGTTCAGTTGTAACAAAACCAAACCCACCCCCAAGGCCAAGCCCAACACAGTACCCCACAAACTCACCCAAACACCCTCCCAAAAAACAACCCATGAAATGTGACGCTGTTCCATGCCGAGGTTCCTAAACAACACAAAATCTTTGCGTTTATCTATGACCAATAGCGTTAACGCACCCACCAGGTTGAACGAAATCAACAACAACACAAAAGAGAGGATCGCAAAAGAAATCCACTTTTCTGTATTGAACATCTTGTACATCAATGGGTGTTGTTCGTGCTGGTTCTTAACCACAAACAAGCCTATCCCAGATTCATTCATAATTGTTTTTACCTGCTCCTTAATCGTTTCAACCGCACTAGGCTGAGCCCTCGCCGATTCATCCAGGCGGATTTCCACTTGCGTCATTTCCGAAGGTTTGGCACCAAAAATCCGTTGGGCTTGCGACAGCCCTATGATCACCGTTTGTGTGTTTTGGTCTTCTGCCAATGAAACAATGGCAGATGGTATAAACTCCTCCATTCCAAACGCATCCAAATCATGGACCCCCGCATCTTTATTGATGACCATCAAAGTAATGGGTTGCTCTATTTTGCCCACCCCCAACTTGTACACCAATCCTTCGCTCAGCACGGCCATGTCTGAAATCAAATTGGGGTTTTCTGCTGTTCTTTCGTCCAAAAACCTTGGTTCTCCTGCACTCGCCAAAGAATCCAACAAAATGCGTTTTTCGAATTGATCGTCTACCCCCCAAACCTGACAAACTGTTTGTTGATCACCATATTTCAATACTGCCTTACCAACGAAAACCCTTGATACCACAGCAACACCTTTGAGCTTTTTCAAACGCAACAATGGGTTTGATATGTTTCCTGATTCACCCTGGTTGGGCAAGTTGACAACCACCCCTTTTTGGGGTACCACCAACAAGTCTGGATCTGTTTTCTTGTACGCTGAAAAAATGCTGGTTTCAAAACCATTTAACGCGCTCATCAACACAACCAACGCCATGGCGCCCATCGAATATCCCAACAACGAAATCCCTGTAATGATGTTTACAACCGTTGGGTTCGCCTTGGAAAAGAAATATCGTTTCGATATGTTAAATGAGAGTTTTATGGTGCTTTTTTTGTTGTCTCACAAAAGTATGCGCCCTCGCCGACAATCCAACCCCCTCTTTGGATTGCCCTATTCGCCCTTCGGTGTATTCAGCGATTTTAAAAGGTCTTCCATCTTGGCAACATACTCCAAGGTGTCGTCCTCGTAAAAGTGAACTTCGGGCATCTTCTTTACACTGTTGCGCAATCGCTGAGCAAGTGCATGTCGAATCTCTTTGTTAAACCCATCCAACTGCTCCATGATGGCTGGGCGATGTGGGTTGTTGTATAACGACAAGTAAACTTTCACATGTCCCAAGTCTGGGCTCACATTCACATTGCTAATGGTAACAAATGCTCCACCCAACCAATCGTTCTTTTTAATGTTGAACAACTCGCTAAGATCGCGCTGAACCTGTTTGCTAAACTTGTCTTGTCTGAGTCCCATAGTACAAAGATACAATCCGATTCACGACATCAGCGCACGAATCGCCAAGTCGTACCCTTGCAAACCCATCCCACAGATCAAGCCCTTGGACGCAGCAACCATCAAATCGGTTTTTCTTTCGTCTTCCCGGGAAAAAACATTGGAAATGTGCACCAAAACCACCGGTGTTTTAATGGCTTTAATGGTATCCGCTATGGCAATACTCGTGTGTGAGTATCCCGCCGCATTGAGGACAATCCCATCGCACCGACCGCTCATCGCTAGTGACTGCAACTGGTTGATGATTTCACCCTCAACATTGCTTTGAAAATGAGTAATCTCAACACCGACCCAACGCGCAACCAGGCCCTCAAAATAATCTTCGAACGACTGTGTTCCGTAGATTTCTGGCTCCCGGGTGCCCAGCAAATTGAGGTTGGGCCCGTTGACAATCGCAATGTGCTTCATACAACAAAGGTACATTGAGGAAAGATTTTTCACAGACTTCGCAACGAATTCAGGTATTTTGCACTGAAAAATGAACAAACCCACCGTTTTTATCACTGGCGCAACCGGCTTTTTGGGTTCTCACTTGGCGTGTTTGATGCTAAAACAAGGCTATCGTGTTTTGGCGATGCGCAGAAACCCAAATTCTGAAGGTTTGTTTACCCAAATTCACCAGTTTCATCAACTACCACAAGCCTATCAACCCCTTTGGGTAACAGGAAACATTCTTGACATCGACGATTTGTGCGAAGCGATGGTGGGTGTTGATGCTGTATTTCACTGCGCGGCCAAAGTATCGTTCGACCGAAAAGACAAAGATGCACTCATGCAAAACAACGTCATCGGCACCCGCAACGTGGTCAACGCTTGCCTAAAAAACAACATTGCCCATTTGGTTTACGCAAGTTCGGTAGCGGCCATTGGCAGAAGTGAGAATGAAGCGCCCATTACCGAAGAAACCGATTGGGTCGATAGCAAATTCAATAGCCAATATGCCATCAGCAAAAACTTGGCTGAGCAGGAGGTTTGGAGAGGTCGAGAAGAAGGTTTGAAAGTTGCCATCGTAAACCCTGGTATCATTTTGGGATACGGCGATGGAAAAACAGGTTCCAACCAACTGTATCAAATGATTTTAAAAGGGTTGCCCGTTTGTCCCGTCGGTGGAAATGGCTTTGTGGGCGTAGAGGATGTTGCCAAATTAATGCTTTACTTGTTTGAGAACAACCTTTGGGATGAACGCTACTTGTGTGTTGCAGAGAACCTAAAATATCAGCATGTGTTCAACCAATTGGCCGACGCCATGGGTGTCAAACAACCCAAATATACCATCGATGGTTTGTTGTACCATGTATTGGTGGTTTTCTGTAAACTGCTTGAAACCATTGGGTTAAAACCCCCCATTCCGAGCGATAGCATTGTATCATCCCATCAAAATAGTGTTTACCAAAGCGTTCACAACGAAGCATTAAAAGACTTTCAATTCACCCCTGTGCGCGCCGTAAACTATTATGCTCTTTTGGCCCTGGGATTGTTAAACAAAGACGCCATCAACCAAAACAATTAATGTACCTTTGCACCAACATGAAGTTTGGTGTTGTTATTTTCCCGGGCTCTAACTGCGATCAGGACTTAATCAAGGTCTTAGAAACCTACTCAAGCGAGCCCGTTCTGAAGCTTTGGCACAAAGACAAAGACCTCCAGGGGTGTACCCACATTTTTGTTCCAGGTGGCTTTTCCTATGGCGATTATTTACGCTCTGGTGCCATTGCAAAGTTGTCGCCCATCATGACGGCTGTTGCCGAACACACAAAAGCGGGTGGGTTTGTCATTGGTATTTGTAATGGATTCCAAATCCTCTGCGAAAGCGGGCTTCTTCCTGGTGCCCTTTTGCGCAATACCAACATGAAGTTCAATTGTAAAAATGTCAACCTACGGGCTGGAAATACCGACTTGGTCGCAACCCGTAAGATTGGAGAAAACGATGTTTTATGTGTTCCCATTGCCCACGGAGAGGGTCGTTTTTATTGTGACGATCAAACCTTGGCCAACATCGAAGCAAACGGACAAGTGTTCTTCCGTTATTGCGATGAACAAGGTAACATAACACCCGAGTCTAACCCAAACGGTTCGCTCAATAACATCGCTGGCATCTGTAACGCTACAAAAAATGTTTTTGGCATGATGCCCCACCCTGAACGTTGTGCAACAGACTATTTGCTGAATCAAGACGGTCGCGCGGTGTTCAATAGCATATTTAACGTTTAACGACCCCTCGTTAACTTTGGTCGATTTTCGACCCAATTGATACTTTCTTGCGGAACATTTTGGGGGATGTGCGCGTCTATTGTGTATATCGGTTAGTAACTAAAGACACAAAGCCATGAAAAGCAGCGCAAAAACCAACAGCAAAGGAGTTGTTATTAAAAAAACAACCCCTCGACAACACACAGATCGCAGCCTTTCCCAACAAGCCGCGGGTGTTTAATTTATTGACTTTCTTTTAATCGTTCAGCGTTTTCCGCTACTTGTAAGGAATTCAAAATTTCTTGAATGTCCCCGTTCATGATAGCCGACAAATTATAAAGCGTCAGCCCAATTCGGTGATCCGTAACACGTCCTTGGGGGTAATTATAGGTTCTTACTTTCGCGCTTCGATCTCCTGTGCTTACCAATGTTTTACGCCTTGATGAAATGGCTTCTATGTGCTTTGTATACTCGATCTCATAAAGTTTTGTAGCCAACATTTTCATTGCTTTTTCACGGTTACCCAATTGATTGCGTTCGGTTTGACAAACAACAACCAAACCAGACGGAATGTGTGTGAGTTGTACTTTGGTTTCTACTTTGTTTACGTTTTGTCCACCCGCACCACCACTACGGCTGGTTTCCATTTTTACATCTGCTGGATTCAGTTGCACATCTACCTCCTCTGCTTCGGGCATAACAACCACACTCACGGCTGAGGTGTGAATTCTTCCTTGACTTTCTGTGGCCGGAACACGTTGTACCCGGTGTACGCCACTCTCGTATTTCAAAACGCCATAGGTTCCCGGGTGTGGAACTTCAAATATGATTTTGCTATAGCCGCCCGCTGTGCCCTCCGTTTCGTCAACCACAGAAATGGGCCAACGCATGTCGTCACAATAGCGCTGATACATCCTAAATAGGTCTCCTGCGAAGATTCCGGCCTCGTCCCCTCCCGTGCCTGCGCGTATTTCAACAACAGCGGGTTTGGCGTCTTCGGGATCTTTGGGTAACAATTGTATCCGGATTGTTTCTTCAAGCGCTGTTTGCTTTGGCTCAAGTTCGTCCAATTCTTCCCGTGCCATGTCGCGCAACTCTTTGTCTTTCTCGTTTTTTAGAATATCGCGGGCCTCTGCGATGCGGTGATAACAATTCTTGTATTCGAAGTACGATTGAACGATTTCCTCTAAATCGCGATACTCTTTGTTGAGCTTGGTAAAGCGTTTCACGTCGCTCGCCACTTCCGGACTGCTCAATAGCAATTCAATTTCTTTGAAGTGAGCGTAAACGGCTTCCAGTTTTTCCAGCATGTTGACGCAAAGATACCGATACTTTTTTTACGCGACTTACCGTTTGTTGGCGGTTAATTATTGGTTTTGGCTGGTTGTTGGCTGGGCCAGTGCAACAATTGAAGCGATTCGCCGTCGAATACAGCATATTGACTACCGTGTAACCATTCACCAAGGTTGATGTAGCGAGCGGTATCGATTTGTACATCAACAACCAAATGGCGATGTCCGAATATGAAATAGTCGGGTTTTTCGCTGGGCGATGTTTTCGCAAGGTGTTGAGACACGAATTGGGCTAAATGCTCGTTGTCGTTTCCGAGATAATTGTCTTCTTTTGGGTTTTGTGAAAGGCGACTTTTTTTACTGAGTTTTTGTGCCAAGGCTATTCCCAAATTGGGGTGTATCCACTGAAACAAGAAGCGAGCGGAGCGAGCGGTAAAAATTTTCTTTAAAAATTTGTATGAGAAATCACCAGGTCCGAGACCATCGCCATGGTGGACATAAAAGTGCTTTCCTAAATGTTTGAATTCAAGCGCATTTTTTACAAGTATTACACCACACTCTTTGACCAAATAGTCGGACACCCACAAATCGTGGTTTCCAGGGAATAAATAAACAGGTATACCTTGATCCGTTATGTTGGCCAAGGTGCCTAGAAATCTAACAAAACCCTTGGGAACACAGCGTTGGTACTCAAACCAAAAATCAAATACATCACCAACCAAATAAATAGCTTCTGCTTGGGGTGCACAATGATTCAACCAATCAATTATTTTTTTTTCTCTCTCCAAAGAAACCTCGTTGTTGGGCATTCCCAAATGGAAATCAGAGGCAAAAAATATTTTCTTGGTTGTTGTCAAAATTCAATGGTTTAAATCCCAGCAAATTGCTTCAACATACGAACATCGTTCACAAAAAAATCACGAATGTCATTAATGCCATATTTTAACATCGTAATTCTATCGATACCCATACCAAAAGCAAAGCCAGTATATTCTTCAGGATCTATGTTGCATGACTTTAGCACATTGGGATGCACCATTCCACATCCCAACACTTCTAACCAACCTGTCCCCTTCGTCAAACGGCGATTTTCTTCTGTATCTAAACCTGCCCAAATATCCATCTCCGCACTTGGTTCGGTAAAAGGAAAATAACTCGACCTAAACCGCACTTTGGTCCCTTCTCCAAAAAATTGTTGCACGAAATAGTAGAGAGTTTGTTTTAAATCTGCAAAACTCACACCTTTATCTATATACAATCCCTCTATTTGATGAAAAAAACAATTGCTTCTAGCGCTTACTGCTTCATTGCGATAAACACGACCAGGCATCACTAATCTTAGCGGTAATTTACCCTTTTGCATTTCACGAATTTGCACAGAGCTCGTATGCGTTCTTAAAACATGCTCTGCTATAAAAAAAGTGTCTTGCATGTCACGAGCAGGATGATCTTCTGCAAAATTCAAAGCACCGAAATTATGATAATCATCTTCAATCTCTGGTCCCTCCGATATGTCGAAACCCAAAGAGTAAAATATCTCTATCAATCTATCTTCTACAATTCTTAACGGATGTAAAGAACCCTCAGGAAATTGATATACTGGTAATGATTGATCTTCTGTGAACTGATTGATATCTTTTTGAGAATCTTCTTTTTCTTTTTGCTCGGTATACTTGTTTTCGGCAGATTTCTTTAATTGATTCAGTACACTTCCAAGAGATTTCTTTTCTTCAACAGAGCAAGATTTAAAATTGTCAAACAATTCTGTAATGAGTCCCTTTTTGGAAAGATACAGTAAACGAAAATTCTCCGCATGCTGATTGTTATCAAATTGATAAGCATCTATGTCTGTTTGAATCTGCTGAATCCTTTCGATCATGTTACAAATCTAAATCATTGGCGTTGTTTTCTCATCTATCTGATATCCACCCATCGTTGAACCCACCTCCGAGCTATAGTAATAATATGATTTAATCATTTAAAAGAAAGTATTACGTAGTATATATTATAGCTGTGTGGATTTGAGGATAACTCGAAATATTTTCGCTTGTATAATTCATATTCACAAAGATTTACACAGGAATTTAATTCATAAATCATTGATATATATAATATTAGAACGAATTATCACAAAATACAAAACCCTGTGACAAATACCAATTATCGTTGTGTTTACGCACTTGATGTGGGTGTATGATGGTTGACTGCTTATTGTATTTCAACAAAATTGCATTTCATTGTTTTCGTGGATTGTAGGTTTCACGTGAAACGAAATTTATTTTGTGGTTACGCCAGTATTATACGACGTCTTTTCAGGTAATATTAACGTATTACTGAGATTCTTCTTAAGAATCCAAGGAGTGGTTGAAGAGAAAAATTGTTCGGGATCGTCTAATATTTTTTGCTCAGCAAAATCGTATCCTTCAATATTAAGTAGTTGGGGGTAATAAGGATTGTTAATCCATGAAACCCAAGAGTAAGTACCTTCTGGTAGGGTTATAGAAACTGTTTCTTTTGGTTTAAGTACAAGGATATAGTTAATTTTTTCTGATAACAACTTAATGTATATCATCTCATCCGTAGGGTTTTTTATATCGTTTTGAGTAAGGAATAGGTAATTTCTTTTAATTGTGTCAAAAGGGTTTTTTTGAAAGCGTTTGGAGTAATTGGGATGGTTAAATCCGTAATATCCCAATGTACTGATGATGGTGTCTTTTTCGTAAACTCCGTATAATGGTATATTTTCTTTTCTTATACTTTTATTGGTTTTAATAAATGAATCAATTTGTAAGGACTGTTGAATGTCAGCTTTATCAGTTGAAGTTAGAAACAAAGTGTCTTGTTTTATTGCTATTGAATCAGTGTTGTTTAACCAACCGTGAAACACGGGTGACCCAATCAAACAATACATGTTTTGGTTTCTTAAGAAATACGCGTTTTTATATATTTTTCTTTCTGGGTAGAGTGTTATAAAAAAAGTATCGGTAGGCCTATTTACAGAATAAAACACTTGATACGGTTCGTTATTATCGATTTTTTGATTATTGTCGTTTTTAATAATATAGGTTTCATGGATGCTGTTTGTTAAACCCTGAAAGTGGTACTGGTTGTTGTTTTTGTTTTGAGGGAGGTAAATTAGGCTATCCTTCTTGATAAAAACACCATATTTTTCTTTGGTTTGTTTAGTTCCTTTAATTTTAACGATAAGCTCGCCGCTGTCGCTAGAGAGGAGCAAAGTTGTGTTAAGCAAAGGATTTTTTTCATTGAGATCAAACACCCAGTGGTCTAAATATAAACAGTTGGTAGTACTGGGCACGGTAATAATTAAATTGCTTCTTTGTGTTTTAATTGAATTCGTTGTTGGATTCGCTACACCAGTGTTTTTTGGCGAATACACAAGGGAACCAGAAGTTGTGATGTTTTCGTTAAACAACAAAGTGATGCGGTTTTCTCCATTTTTTATGGTGCTTTCAACAGAAAGTAAAACCGGGGACGTTGTGTCTTTGTCTCCCCCTGATGGGGGCACTGGATTAGCACAAAACGACATGATCAAAACCACGAGCGCGATGCTCATGGCTATCCGTGTTTCGGTGATCTTTCTTTTAATCATTGACGAACGTTATCTGCCAAAGTGTACCACAAGTACTTGAATATCTGCGGGGTTTACACCACTTATTCTACTTGCTTGTCCCAATGTTTGTGGACGTATTTTGGTTAGTTTTTCTCGAGCCTCCAAGCTAATGCTGTTTAACTTGTTGAAGTTGTATTGCGGTGGAATAACGATATCCTCTAACCGATGCATTTTATTTGCCAACTCAACCTCTTTATCAATATAGGTCTTATACTTAATGGTAATAGCGGCGCGCTCTTGAGACAGTAGGTCATAATTAGCCAGAAAAGCACCTATATGGGGTATGTTGCCGAGATCGCCTAACTCTATTTGTGGACGTAATAATAGTTTGTTTGCCCTCTGTTTTTCGCTGATAGGGGTTGTGTTTTCAGGTAGGTATTTGTTGACTTCGTCTGGCGTTATGTTTGTGTTTGTCAGATGGGTAAGAATCTCGTTGGCTGCTTTATTTGTTGATTGTAGCATTTCCATTCTCGATTCGTTTGCCAACCCAATAGAGAAACCCCTAGGGGTAAGGCGCTCATCTGCGTTGTCTTGTCTCAAGGATATACGGTATTCTGCTCGGGAGGTAAACATTCGATACGGCTCCTCTGTACCCTTGTTGATGAGATCGTCTATCAACACCCCAATGTAAGCCTCGTTTCTACCCAAAATAAACGGTTCTTTTTCTTGAACCCTTAAAGCCGCGTTCACACCAGCCATAAGCCCTTGACAAGCAGCTTCTTCATAGCCGGTGGTGCCATTGATTTGTCCAGCAAAGTATAAATTTTCTACCAGTTTGGTTTCTAACGTGTTGTATAGTTGAGTGGGTTGAAAATAATCATATTCTATTGCGTAACCAGGACGGAATATTTTGGCATTTTCGAAACCGGGGATCAAACGAAGCGCCTTAAGTTGAATGTCGTCAGGCAACGACGTGCTGAATCCATTAACATATACTTCAACAGTATTCCATCCCTCGGGCTCAACGAAAATTTGGTGTCGATTGCGTTCAGCAAAACGATTGATTTTGTCTTCGATGCTTGGACAATATCGTGGACCTAGGCCTGTGATGCTTCCATTGTACATCGGACTATCAACAAACCCCTCTCGCAAGACATTGTGGACTTGTTCGTTGGTGTATGTAATGTAACAACTGCGTTGGGTGGTGAGAGGTCTTGTTTCATTGGAATAACTAAACTTATAAGGACCTTCATCTCCCGGCTGTTCTTCCATTTTGCTATAATCTAGGGATCTGCCATCCACACGGGGTGGCGTACCCGTTTTCATCCTACCGGTTGTAAAACCAAAAGATACGAGTTGCTCAGTAATGCCACCAGAGGCGTGTTCACCCATGCGCCCCCCGCCAAAGTTTTTTCTACCAATATGGATAAGACCATTGAGGAAAGTACCCGTTGTGAGGACGACGGTTTTTCCATAGAAAGTCATCCCCATCGCACTTACAACGCCACTAACTTGTTGATTGTCAATTACTAAGGATTTAATACTATCTTGAAAAAAGTCAATATTCGGGTTTTTTTCGAGCGCCAAACGCCACTCTTCAGCAAAGCGCCATCGATCACTTTGGGCTCGCGGGCTCCACATGGCAACCCCTTTGCTGCGGTTTAGCATGCGAAACTGTATCATGGTCTTGTCTGTAATGATACCAGACATTCCACCCAGGGCGTCAATTTCTCTGACGATTTGACCCTTGGCTACCCCGCCCATTGCTGGGTTGCAGCTCATTTTTGCAATTGTTTCCATGTTCATGGTAACAAGCAAAACCGTACAGCCCATCGTGGCTGCTGCATGAGCCGCTTCGCATCCGGCATGGCCGGCACCAACAACTATAACATCGTACTGTGTGTTCATATGAAAGTCGTTTCACGTGAAACGTTAGTCCAAATCGGCCCACAAAGATAAGCACGCCTCTTCTTCTTGTCTCATTTCTTTTGCTTGAGCGTCGGTTTTGTCTTTGTAGCCCAAAAGGTGTAATAACCCATGTGAAACAACGCGAATAAATTCATTTTCGAAATCAACCCCAGCTGTTATCGCGTTTTCGGCTACGCGTTCAAAAGAAATGTAAATCTCGCCCTCAATAGGGTCAATAGGGTTTTCTCTTAAGTCAAACGTGATAATGTCTGTGTAGGTATCGTGTTGTAAATGCGCCATGTTGATTTCAAGCAAAGCCTCGTCATTTACAAGCACAAAATTTAAAAGGGAAATACTTTTGCCCTTCTTTTTGGAAGTGGTTTGTAATAAACGCCTAATTTTATTTCGCTTTTGTTTGTCCAAAAACCGAGATCGACCCAAAAAGTAGATGTTGTTCATTTGATTAATAAAAATGTACCCGAATATCTTGTCTTCTTGTTTCTGTAGGAGGCTTGTATCAAATACACATACGTTCCCTGTGAAACTTCTCTGCCTTGGGCATCTGTGCCGTCCCATCCCAGCAGCGCGTCGCCCTGAAACAAGAGTTCGCCCCAACGGTTGTAAATGGACAAACTTGATTCCCCTGCGCTTATGGCGGGGTTGGATATTTTAAAAGTTTTATTGATACCAAAGGGGTTAAAAGCAGAGGGTATTAAGGTTGTGTCGACCGCCGAAGAGTCAAAACCCAAATAAACAGCATGTTCGTTTGAATACAGCTCATAAGAAATTGGCAACACCCCGCTATTGCTGAATATTTTTACGCGAAACACCTGGTTGCCATACAGTGTTGCAGGAAGCAGAAAACTTGTTGCGCCACCCGCATACAATGTGTTCCACGTGGAACCTGTTTTTTGTTCTAGATGATAATCATAGCTCGTTGTTATCGCAGGGTTGGCCCAACCAACATGGTTCGTCCATGTCATAACGCGTTGATTATCAGATAGTAACATTGTTTTATGGATAAAAGAGGAGTCGTCTACCAAACCACAATCATTTGTTCGAACGGCTCGGTATTCGGCGACCGCTGAGCTGGTCTTGGTTGTTCCGTCATTGTATGTGAAGTTGCCTGGGTTTGTGGTTGTGTAAATGGTTGTCCAACCAGTAACGGCCTTTTTTTCAACCTTCAAAAAAGATGTTGGGCCATCTTTTTTCCAATTTATATCCAACCGAACCAAATCGTTGCCAACCACACTGGCACCCGTTATTACTGAAATAGGTGCGGCGTTTCCATTGAAAACATAATTAACAAGAACGCGGTTGGAGGTGCTGGTCACACCGCCCGTGATTTTGGAGGCCCGCACAAAGTAGTGATATTGTTTGTTGCTTTCATAGGTGGTATCGGTGAAGTTGTAAGTCGCGGGATCGGTTGCTAAATCTGCAACAACAGAACCAAGCATTTGCCAACTTCCATCCGACAAGCAATGTCGCCAAACAAAATATATCCCCGCCGTCCAACCTTTGTATTTGGTCCATGTGAGTAGGGTTTTCTTGGAACACCAATGTTTGGAAGATTTTTGAACCAATAGGTTAATTGGAGAATGATAATTGCTTAATAGACCGCCATTTAAACAACTATCAAAAGCTGCGAGTGAAAAAGAATTATTACTCGTTCTTGGGTTGAAAGTGAACGTGTCAAACCGGTAAAATGTACTAAATGTGTCTTTGATCAGTGCGTTTCCGCCCCCGACCAGCTTAAAGAGACTGTATCCCAACACATCTGGGTCAAGAGGTTTTTTCCACCCCGCAACAACCCTCTGTGATGTATACTCAACTGAAACACTATCGGGTTCGAATTGCGTGGGTGCTTGGTTGTCGACAAATACATGGTTTGAAACGAGCGTGTCCTTTCCGTTGCATGCATAGCTGGTAGAAACAAAAACTTCCCAAGCTTTGGTGTTGGGTAGAACCGCATTGATGATGCTGGTGTTTAATGTATTGATTTGTTTTAGCAGTTTCCAGGGAGAAAACGCATCCTCGCGTCCATATAGACGATGATGAACGAAACTACCACAAGCGTCAGTAGGGGCGGATAGGCTTACCGTTAGGGTAAATGTTGGACGGTCTAAACAAGCGCGATAAACGGTTGCTGGGTTGGTAACCGCAAAAAGGTGACTCGCCAAGAAGATTGACAAACCAACCAAGAATATGCGCCGCAACCGATACATGTGTGTTTCTTAATTTTTGGGTGTTTCTCCGGAGAGTACATGTATAAACGAATTTGGGTCTAAATAATTGTTGGCAAGTGCATTTACATCTTCTGCCGTAACCGACCAGATTCCGGGCAAAACAGTATTGTAGTAGTTCAAGTCTAAGCCACGGTATAGTACATGCTGATATTTTCCACCCATGGCGAAAGGCCCATCGAACCCTCCCCGAAATTGACCAGCATAATATTGTTTAATTTTGTTGAGTTCTTCGTTTGAGATTAGGTTTTTCTTGAGGTCTTCAAAAATTTCATGGACCACAGTTATGGACTCCTCCGCAGTTTCGCTTTTTAAATCGCCAGAAATAGTCCAGGTGTAATCGTCGAATGCTGGTTTGAAAAAAGAGCCAACGCCATAAGTTAATCCGCGTTCTTCGCGAAGAATTTGCATCAGGCGAGAACCAAAATAACCACCCAAAACCAAATTTAACAGGGTTAATCCAAATCGCTCTTGTTGGTCTTTGGGTTTTATGTGTTTTGCAACATGAAGATTCACTTGGTTGGTTCCCTCAACGGGATACAGAATGGGTTTGTCAAAACGAGCAAAGGTCCCCGAAAATGCTTCTTGTGTAATCGAGAGGGGAGATCCGGGAAAAAACAAAAGCGCATCCGAAAGAGAATTTAATAATTGTTCATCAGAATCACCCGATACCATCACCATCATTTTGTCGAGACCCAAATGGTGGTTTTTGTATTTTATTAGATCGTCTCTCGTTATTTTTTGATAATCTGTGGGATCTCCATGAACACCTAGGGTGTGATCTTTACCATATATACATTCCAGGGCGATGCGACTAGACCAATATTTGGGCGTTTTTTGCTGTCTCTCAAGGGAGGCGGCACGAACCAGCTTGGCCGACTCTACCTCTTTTTCTGGATAGGACGCAGCTTGGATGTTCTCAATAACCCAAAGAAAAGCAGCCAAAACATTCTTTTTGCTTGCTCTCACAACCATGGAGGAACCAAGATGGCCGCACTCTGTTCGGTGCGTAGCCCCAAGGTAGTCTAAGTACTCTACAACTTCGAATTCTGTGCGGACTTCATTGCCCGAAAGCAGCAAGTCGTTGGCCATCGTTGCAACATATGGCTTGTCCTGATGAAAAGACCCTGAGGCCCAAAACAATTCTAGTCGAACAACACCGATATTACAAGGTGTGGAAAGGTGTACTTGATGACCCGAAGACATTGTGAAAACGCGACTTTCTGGCACGTCAAACGTCTGTATGGTTTTGGTTTCTGGCCGATTGTTGGTTTTCAAATTCATGGTTTGGGATGGTAATAAATTACAGACACATTATCCTTGTTGATTGTTTTCTGAGCGATTGACAGCACTTGGTTTAATTCAATTTGGTCGATAACCTCATTTTCTTGATTAATCGCTTCTAGGTTTCCTGCATTTTCAAAATAACAAAGTCTTTGTGCCAGTTGCATGGGCTGTGTTGCTTCAAACAGCAACTGCGTTGCATAGCGGTTTTTTACACCATCATAAGTCCTTTGTAATGTATCTCCCCGATGAAGTTCTTCCTCCAAGGCGGTTATTAATGCAGCCTCTCCTTCAACATGTGAAACACCCTCGTTAAGTATTCCATAAATCACAAAAAGCCCCTCGCCAAGCCCACGCATGTAAAAACATTCAGCAGCATTAAACAGTTGCTTTTCTTTAATGAGTTTTATTTGAAGTGGCGACACGTCTGACCCGCCCAACATTTCTGAAAACAATTCCAACGAAATAGACGCCGGATCGTTAAAGATTGGACCCTTCCAAATTAAAAACACAGCAGGGTTTGGGCTCAAATCCTCTGTTTCGAAAAATCGGCGGCCGGAAATGGGTTTGTCTTCTGCATACTTATTTTGATTGGCACCCCCTGGTTTGTTGATATTGCCGAACCACTTTTCTGCAAGTTTTTTTGTGTCTTCCAAATCAATATTCCCAACAATGGAAACAATGGCGTTTTGTGGTTTGTAGAATTCGTTGTAAAACGATTTTACATCTTGTAACACAGCGTCTTCAATGTGTTTAATATCTAGCCCAATGGTTGGCCAACGATAGGGACTTTTTTCGTAGATCAGGGAACGCACATGATGCCAAAGCAACCCAAAAGGAGCGTTGAAACAACGTTGTTTAAACTCTTCGACAACAACCCCTTGTTGAACAGAAAGAGATTTTTCATCAATTGTGAGGGCCCTCATACGATCGCTTTCTAACCAAAATGCCGTTTCAACATTTTCAGATGGCATTACCAAATAGTAATTGGTAAACTCATTGTTTGTGAATGCGTTGTTCTGTCCGCCCGCTTCCTCTACTTCTTTGTCAAATACAGGAACATTTTCACTTCCCGCAAACATCAGGTGCTCAAACAAATGTGCAAAACCTGTTTTATTCTCATTTTCGTCTCTCGCACCAACATTGTAAAGCGTGTTTAAAACAACCGTTGTTCTGGTCTCGTCTTTCAGATGAATAATCCTTAGCCCGTTGCTGAGCGTGAATTTGCTGTATAAATGCACAATACAAATTTACCACAACCAGGAGGTGTAAAAAAAACACCCCGTTGGGTCTTACCAACAGGGTGTTCAACTGTACAGTGCAGGCTAATTTACATTTCGGCTGTTTGCAAATCGTCTTCTGAAATGTGGACAGATTTCCCTTTTGCCTCAATCAAAAGGATGTTTTTAACCACCACTTCTGATGTCTCTTTCTTCTGTCCATCCGCACCCAAAAAACTGCGGTGTTGCAACCGTCCCTCAACCATGAGCTTGCTTCCTTTTTTCACCAGTTTCTCAAATCTGTCAGCCACAGCACCCCAGGCAACCAAGCGGTGCCATTGGGTGTTGTTAACCACACCCCCCGACAACAATGTAACGCGCTCATTGGTTGCCAAGGTGAGTTTCGCCAACTTTTTTCCACCTTCAAACTCTTTGATTTCGGGATCATAGCCCACGTTTCCGACTAACCTAACGGAATTTAATAAATTTTTCATAACTCTTTTCTCGTAAATAACTGTATAACATATAATCGTACTGTGTTCCCCAATTTCCGTGGCCTTTGGTCGTTGGTTAACAATACAAATTTGCTACCAATGACATTCAATACTCGTTACCTAATCAGATATAATCGATTATAATCGTTTAAAAGGTTGCTGCGTTTTTGGGGGATATTCCAAGAATTGATGTTTAGTGTACAAAACGCTTATGGAAAATCAATTCAAAGGATCGAACATGTGTAAAGAATGCGGTGACAAACTAAAGGGTCGTGCAGACAAGATGTTTTGTAACGATGCGTGTAGAAGTGCGTTTAACAACAGAAAAAATCGCGAACAGCTCGATCCGTTAAAGACCATCAATCGGGCCCTTGTGAAAAACAGGCGGATTCTGAAAGAAGTTTACGAGCTGTCGGGTGGACAATCCACAATACCCATCAGGCGATTGGAAAACAAGGGTTTTTTATTCAATTTTTTTACCCATACCGAGGAGCCAAACAAGGGAAATTGTTATCGGTATTGTTACGATTTTGGGTACACAGAGGCTAAAAATGGAGAATTGATGATTACCAGATATCCGGGAACGTATTTGTGAGGCCCCCCTCCCCGAAATTACACTACCTTTGCAAATTCAAAAGACAATAGTTTATGGCAAAGTCTCCCAAGAATAATCAAGGCAATGGCAAAAAGTTTCAGGTTAGACAACCTGGGGAAAAACGCAATCGCAAAATAGACTTTGATAAAACAGAGCCCAAAAAAACCAAGTTTTTTGGAGAGAATAACAGTGGACCCGCAGGACACAAATCGTCGGAAAAAAGGGTTTATGGAGATCGACCGGACAAGCCTGCATTTGGCGGTCGCTCAGACAAGCCTGCATATGGCAGCCGCTCAGACAAACCAGCATTTGGTAACCGCTCAGACAAACCAACATATGGCAGTCGTCCAGACAAGCCTGCATATGGCAGCCGCTCAGACAAGCCTGCTTTTGGCAATCGTTCGGATAAACCAGCATTTGGTAATCGCTCGGACAAGCCCAACTATGGGGGTCGTGATGAAAATCGCAGAGACACACCCAATCGTGGTGGTTTTGTAAGAAACGAACGCCCCAAATTTGGTTCGGATAGGGGTCCACGTGAAAACAACCCAAGATTTGAAAGCGGCGCGCCGAGAGAAGAGGGTAATCGTGGAGGTTTTAAACGTAATAATCCAAGATTTGCAGAAAAGGGAGGTTTTACCGGTGGTGATCAATCGGGCAAACCAAGGTTTCCTGGTGATCGCAGCGCCAAGTTTGGCAAGGAAGGCGACGATAAAAAATCGTTTAACACCCGTGAAAGTCGTGGAGGTTTTGACAAACCACGCTCATTTGACAAACCGCGTTCTTTCGACAAACCAGGCTTTGAAAGGCCCAATCGCGGAGACCGACCAGGAGGCTTTGACCGTCCCAATAATTTTGGCGATAAACGATCATCGGACAGAGGTATGGGCGACCGGCCAAATGGTGGGTTTGGCAAACCACGTAGTTTCGATAAACCCAAAGAGTTTGGCAATAAGCGAGAATTTTCAAAACCAAGATTTTCAGAAGATGGCGCCGAAAAGAAACCATTTAACCGCGAAAAACCCATTGACAGAAATCGTGAAGATAGGGCCGCTAAACCATTGAGTAGTGGTGGCGTGAAGGGACTTGCCAAGTTTAAACCTAGAAGTGCAAATTCAGACGAGCAGTCGCAAAGTGAAGAGAGAAAAACTTCCGCACCAAAGACCTACGGCATACCCAAGGCAGAACGTGCAGAAACCCCAATCGGTTTCAAAGGAAGCAAGCGTGAATATAACCGTGTTACGAGTAATTTAGAAAAAGGCACCGAGCACGCAAACAGCAACGAGATCAGGTTGAATCGATATATTGCCAACAGCGGAATTTGTTCTCGCAGAGAAGCTGATGACCTTATACTACAAGGGTTGGTGCGGGTAAATGGAGAGATTGTAAAAGAGTTGGGCACCAAGGTAACGCCCTATGATGTTGTCAAAGTTGAAGACCGCAAAGTGGTACCAGAAAAGCCCGTTTACATCATCATGAACAAACCCAAGGGTTACATCACAACAACGGACGATCCAGAGGGTAGAAAAACCGTGATGGAGCTAATTGATTTGCCAGGAAAAGAGCGAATTTATCCAATCGGTAGACTTGATAGAAACACAACGGGTGTTCTGTTGCTAACCAACGATGGTGAAATGACACAGAAGTTGATGCACCCAAGTTTTGAAATTAAAAAGGTATATCGCGCCACTCTAGACAGAAAGCCCACAAAAGAGCACATGTTGCAATTGGTTGAAGGTGTGGAACTTGAAGATGGCATGATGGCGTTTGAGCAGTGTGGTTTTGTGGAAGAAGGGAAAGACACCGTCCTCGGTATTGAAATCAAAAGCGGCAGAAACCGAATCGTCCGACGAATGTTCGAGCATTTTGGCTATGAAGTAACCGCATTGGATCGCGTGTTATTGGGCGAGTTCGATAAAGTGAAACTGGGTCGCGGCAAATGGCGTTTTTTAACCGAAAAAGAAATGAACTATGTTGATAGGTTGAAGCGCACCAAAGCCAAGAAGCCCAAAGCATAATCTTTATTTGTCTTGATTGGATTGCGTTCTAATCGTACGCAGAAAAAGCGCCGATGGTCCATCCAATCAGCCCGGTTGTGATTTATTTGTCAGAAGCGAAACCGCTTGCATTTGGGTTTGAATGATTCTCCAATGCATAGGCCATAAATTGTTGAGTCCATTGTTTACAGCATTGGCGGTACCCAGCGATAGCCCATTCCAACGTAAGCCAACCACACCCTTAGAATCGACAACCACTGGCAAAAATGCCCTTTTGTAATAATCCAGGGATTGGTGAATATCTATTTTCACCTCTTGATAGGGGGTGTTTTTTGGGGTCAACAAATCGTATTCTGGATGGACCTTCCATTGATTTTTATTGCTTTGCCCCGCATTCACGCCGGTTTGTTTGACTCCAGGAAGAAGCGCGGGTAGGTTTGGGTAATAATCGTGCCATATACCCGAACGGACTACCATCAAACCATCTTGAAGTTCGTATCCCATAAACTCGTTGTTCAAAAAAGGGGGCAATCCTTTTGCTGATTTCATTTTTGCAGTCTTTGGTAGCCGCAATTTCTCGGTCGATGTTTTTCTTAAAATCGCAAAAAAGAAGCCCTCACCCAAGGTTTTGTTCGGCAACATTCGGTATTTCCCGGGTTCGAGCTCAACAATCCCAAGGTTTTCGGGAAAATCAAATTCCATTATTTCGGCACCTAACTCTTCTACGATGTGGTTGACATTGTCTTCATTTTCTTGTCGATTGTATGTGCACGTGCTGTAAATCATCACACCACCTTCCGCCAAACTCGGCCAAATGTCATGTGCAATCCTTTGCTGTCGAGAAGCACAAAGCGACACATTCTCTAAACTCCATTCTTCAACCGCCTCCGGTGTTTTCCGGAACATTCCTTCACCGCTACAGGGCATATCGGCAATCACAACTTGAAAAAGCCCCTTGATTTCTCCGAGCAACTTCGCATCGGCCGATGTAACCACGTGATTTCCCTGTCCCCATTTACAGAGGTTTTCGATCAATGTACCGGTTCTTCCCGAGATTACTTCGTTGGCAACCAACAAATCACCAGGTCTCAAGTGCGCAGCAACATGTGTGCTCTTGCCACCGGGGGATGCACAAAGATCGAGCACAATGGCACCGGGTTCGAAATTCACCAACAATCGTTTTACGAGCTCACCAACCACCATGCTATTCGCTTCTTGCACATAGTAAGCCCCCGCATGAAAGGCTGGATCAGCGGTAAACAACGGTCTCGACCCCAGTAAAAAACCATCTTCACAATGCGGAATGCCCTGTTTTAAAACATCGGTGCGAAAATCAGCGGGCAAAACGCCTTTGGCTCGGTTAATACGAATGCTGACATTTGCATTTTCATGTAACGAGGCCAATAAATCATTGGACAATTCATGGGGTAACGCCTGTTGGGTTTGGGTAACAAATGAGATGGGCAGTGTTAAACTCATGATGCATTGCGATTAAACCAGACAGCATCTCCTTCGACCCTTGTGTATGATTGGTAATTGTCTTTGAAAAGCAATCCTGTACCCAACCCCTGTGGCATGGATGGCCGATATTGTGAAACCCATTGTGCGATACTGGCCAAACCGACATTTCCCTCCAATGCACTTGTGCTCCACCAACCGATGTTTTGTTTTGCAGCAACTTGAATCCAAGTATCGGCGATGTCTGTACCGCCGAGCAATGTGGGTTTGAGAATGATGTATTTGGGCTTGGCCCATGACAATAGCGACGACCCACTTTGCCCGAAACGACCATCCTTTGTTGGGTGAATTCCTATAAGTGATTCATCCAAAGCAACATCAATGGGGCTTTCCCGACAAACTTGATCAAGGGTGTGCGATCCGGCACAAATGGGTTGCTCGATTGAATGTATTTCAAAGCGCTTTAATTCGTGTAATTGTTCAAGTGCAGTATCCTCTTGAAAGCCGCCGTTGGCATCAAGTCGCAATTCCAAAGCGAAGGCGGAATGATTCCTTCGGATTCGCTCAATTAGCCGACATTCTTCGTCAAAATCCAAAGCGCCTACTTTTATTTTAATGCAGCGAAAACCCGCGTTGAATTTTGAAATGGCCTCTTCGTACATCGCCTCTGCACCATTCATCCAGACCAATCCATTGATTTTCATTCCGTGTTTTCCGGCAGTAAAATCATTGTTTATCCAATGAACTGATTGTTTGAGGGATGTGGGCTTATTGTGTTGTTGAAATTGCAAGTTTTTCCATGCACAATGAAGTGCAAAACGCAAACTTGGCATAGCCCCTGATTCGCCCGGTTCCCATTGAGCCAAGAGATCGAAAAGGTCATTTTCGGTCAGCTCTTTATCCAATAATGGAGACAAAACAAGACCAAGATCAATGCCGCCATCAATGCTTAAGTCGGGAAGTGGCGCAGCTTCGCCAATACCGATGTATAGGTTGTTGCTCAGCGAAACCAGAATACTTGTTTTATGTAGGTATTCGCCGCGACTTGTTTTGGCCGGCTTCAGAAACTCCATGGATTTGGTTTGGAAATGTATCCGCATGGGTGTTCTTTTCTTTAATCTTTGTCCGGACCCAAAAAATCGATGATAAAAAACGACAGCAGCGCATACACGACCACCATGGCCAGTATCGTGAGCGATAGTTTCTTTAACTGTAAGTTCAGTGTTTCACGATCACCGGGCTTGGTGCATTTGACCTTTTGATAATGACTTGACAATTGAATGAAAATGGGAGAGAAGATGCCCAACATGAAAAAAGTTTGAGAGCCCCACATGGTTGTCCATTCGAAGTATCGCTTTTCAAAAGTCAGTAGCGACGCAGGGATCAAAGCACCACCCATCAACAAGAGCAAACGATGGTAAACCAAAGTTTTCGTTTCACCCAATCGCACGGCCAGTGTTTTTTTGCCAATGGCCTGGTCGGAGAGCAAATCGCGGTAATTGTTCACATTCAAAACCCCAGCACTCAAAAAGCCCAAACCAACCCCTGCCAAGACAAAAACATCCAGGTATCGGCTAGAAGCCATATCATAAAAGAAGCCGTTTAGAAGCCCCATGCCCAAAACGGGAACCAAGCCAAAAAACAGAACAACAGAAAGATCGCCCAGCCCCCAGTAACCATAAGCGTTTTTTCCAAGGGTATAACCAAGTGCTGCAAGAATGGCCATAACACCAACACCGAGCAAATACCACCCGTTTTGGGAATGGAATAGTCCGGTTAGCCAAATCAATGTACTTCCTGTGACAAATGTGATAACAATCAAGCCCAACAAAGCCAGTTTCATGGATTTGGGTTCAATGGCTCCCGACGCCAAAGCTCGATCTGTTCGTGCTGCCGCTGTGTCTGTTCCTTTGGTAAAGTCACCAAGATCGTTCGCATAGTTACTCAATACCTGAAGCAAGGTTGCTGTAAGTATTGCGAGGAAAAACACGACCCATGGAGATGTGTTGAACCCACCGCTCTGGTGAGCCAAATGGGCATTGCCCTCATAACACAAGTGCGAGATGGCCGCGCCCAAAATAATGCCCGATAACGCCAATGGTAGCGTTCTTAGTCTTGCGGCTTGAATCCAAGGGTTCATGGTGCGAAGATACACCATGCAAGGTTAGGCGGAGCACAGTTCCACGTTTGAGCAGATTACAAGCCTTGCTTTAAAACATAGTATGGGTTGTCTGTGGGACCGAATTTTTTATAAAACGCCGCCACACTGGCTATGCTGCTGCCCTCAAAGTCAAACACCGTGTTGGGTCCTAGGTGTTTTTGAATGGCCGTGTCGATGATTCCATGCATAATTCCCAGTGTTTTGCCTGCGGCAGTGGGGCCGGCACATACATATTGTAAGAGTTGCGTTTGTTCATCTTGGAGGTTTATTAATCTCAACAGAATCGCAGCCCCAAGCAATTCATTGGTTTCTGTATGGGTGGCTGAAATGGTCAACACTCCGCCGTGTAATGCTTGAAGTTTTTCACAGGCATTTTCGAAACGCTCGTAGTCGTTGGGTGTTAAACGTTGGTTGGTATCTCCCCAAGCCTCACGATAAACATTGATTGCTTCGCGAATGGAGATTTTATTTTCTTCGTATTGGATGGGGTGCTTTTGAAGTCCCAACAGGTTTTTTTTACAATCTTTGTTGTACTCAGGTTGAGACGATAGCGACAAAAGAAAGTTGGTTTTTGTATCCAGGGGGAGTTTGGTTTGTTTGTCGAAATAAGGATTTAAATTCAAACGAACGCGGAGAAATCGTTTGGGAATCGCTTTGACAAAATCCATGGTAGACACGTTTTCGTTTGACCCAAACCCGCCGAGCTGTTGACAGAAAACAGGTTGAACCACATAGCGAATGCCGAATTTTTCTTTCATGGGCAACGGAAAAACGGCTTCATAATCGCCGTATACCAACGCAGACCATTGATTGTTTGTGATTTTATCCAAGTAATCAAAAAGCGCATAGGCCTGTGGGATCCGACTTTTTAGCACAGACTCATTCCATTTTATTGGGTCGATTTGTGGGCGTTGAAGATACCGAATGCTCATGTTTGGTTCTTTTTCAGGGGTCGAGCCCAAGATTCAACGACATTTTTCCACTCTCTCCACGGATGACTTTCAGAAACAGACTCATTGTGAAAGATAAAACAAAACAATCCCCCAAGAGATGAAACCTTTGATTTAATTAACTCACCCAAATGAATTGATTCATCTTGAGATAAGTTTAGGTAGTTTTTGCAGGTGACATCCATAATACAAAAGGGAACAACGGTAATTTCTGTGGGCTGTTCTAACAAAACATCATACCAAATAAAAGGCACAGCCGAACCTGCCCTAAATCCAACCGCCTCGGGATAGCCCATACTCCAATCTGTGGTAATGCCCAATTGATTTAACAATCGATAGGAGTGGGGTATGTGAAGGTGTATGTAATGAAAACGAGCGTGTTTGGGTTTTTGGTCGATGATCGATTCCACATCAGCCATTTCCTTTTTCCATTCCGTGAGATTGTTGAGGGCGTTTGATTTTTCTTGCCACGAAGGGTGAATGCCAATCCAATCGTTGTTGGTTCCGAAATGTTTCTTTAATCGTTGAAACTCTTGTGTGAGGGCTTTCTTGTTTATTTGCTTGTTCCTCTGCGTTCTTTGATTTGAAGCAAGAAGAAATAGTTTTGGGCCGAGGATTGATGTAAGACCTTCCTGTTTTTGTAGGATTTGAATCGCACCGTTGTCAATGGAATACGGATCCTTTCCACCAAACAGAACGCGCAATCGCTCAGAAATCAATGAAGGGTTTTTAAAAACATCTCGAAGTGCGCTAGCAATTTGCGTGTAAAAAGATCGCCCTCCATATCGCAGCGCCATATCGATATCGGCCGTAGGGATGACCCGATGTTGGTAAGTGGGTTTTCGATGGAAAAATGCACCCAAAAACCAGACAAGCTCATCCACAAAGGGTCGTTCAAGAACCCCACATTGAGAAAATAGACTTTGTGCGGCAGGGTACCGACCATGTTGGTCTGGCGGGTTAGTGCTATGGTGTTCGTTGTTGGATTGCGAAATTCCCCATTGAACCTCTTCGTACCTTGAAAGGGACCAAAAAACGGTGGCAAATAGATCAAAAGGTATGATTTTCGATGTTAAATCAACGAATAAAACCTCATTACTTGTTACTGATTGGATTTCATTGGACACTGTGGAAGCCAACCTTTCTTCAGGGAACAAACCAAATAAGGTGTTGAAAGGAAGAGGATTCCCTTCGTTTTTGACCGTTATGGAATAGTTCTGATAAGCGGGTTTTTCCTGAATAGGCCTGATAAAGTTCTCTTGTAATAGTCCGTTTGAAAAAACCCAAATGACTGAATCATTGTCGTTTATCCCAATGGGTGTGGGGGTGTATGCAATTTTATGTACGGTGGGATTGTTCAGAAATTCTTCCCAATCGGTGGTTATTGAAACCGCAAACCCCAACCGGCGCAACAAAATCTCCTCCAGTATGTAGTGAAGTCGCGGGGAATTTTGGTGGGTAAACAATAACACCATAAATGTTTTGTGTAATTTTGTGCAAAATAATGAAGGTTGCATTAATCACCGGTATCACCGGACAAGACGGGGCCTATTTGGCTGAATTTCTTTTGAAAAAGGGTTACATGGTGCACGGAATCAAACGTCGTAGCTCTTTGTTCAATACCGATCGGGTAGACCATATCTATGAAGATCCACACATTGAGGGTGCACATTTTAAGATGCATTACGGCGATTTGACCGATTCAACCAATTTGATTCGCATTATTCAAGAGGTGCAACCCGATGAGATTTACAATTTGGGGGCAATGAGTCACGTTCACGTGAGTTTTGACACACCAGAGTATACCGCAAACTGTGATGCAGTGGGCACCTTGCGCTTGTTGGAAGCCATTCGCATTCTCGGATTGACCAAGAAAACCAGAATTTACCAGGCGTCTACGAGCGAACTGTACGGTTTGGTGCAAGAGATTCCCCAAAAAGAAACCACGCCATTTTATCCGAGAAGTCCTTACGCAGTGGCAAAAATGTATGGATTCTGGATTACGGTTAACTACCGTGAGGCCTATGATATTTATGCGTGCAGCGGCATTTTGTTCAACCATGAAAGCCCCATCCGCGGGGAGACTTTTGTAACCAGAAAAATCACCCGTGCTACGGCTCGTATTGCTTTGGGCTTGCAGAATAAATTGTATTTGGGCAACTTGAACTCCAAGCGTGACTGGGGACATGCCAAAGATTATGTGGAAGCCATGTGGTTGATTTTGCAGCAAGAAAAAGCGGAGGATTTTGTTATCGCTACAGGTGTAACCACTGAAATTCGTGAATTTGTGCGCATGAGCTTTAAGCATGTGGGTGTTTCCATGGCATTTAAAGGCGAAGGCGTAGATGAAATTGGTTATGTAGATGGTATAGACGAAGCCGTTTTTGAAGCAGCTACTGGACAAAAATGTGGTTTAGCGATAGGACAGGAATTGGTCTATGTTGATCCCAAATATTTCCGTCCAACCGAAGTGGATTTGTTGATTGGTGACGCCACCAAGGCGCGCACGAAATTGGGTTGGTCTCCAAAGCATTCTCTGCAAGACCTGGTAACCGATATGATGCAAAGCGATATTCGTGTGATGCAAAAGGAAACCTACTTAAAAGACGGTGGATTCCAAACCAAGAACTACTTCGAATAATGGAACAACACGCGAAAATTTATGTGGCTGGCCATCGGGGTATGGTGGGTTCTGCCATAGTTCGTGAGTTGGGAAAATTGGGCTACAACAACATTGTTACCCGAACGAGTGCTGAACTGGACTTGCGAAATCAAGCGGAAGTAGAAGCATTTTATCGAACGGAAAAACCCGATTATGTATTTGTTGCCGCCGCGAAAGTGGGCGGCATATTGGCGAACAACATATACCGCGCTGAATTTCTATACGACAATTTGAGTATTCAAAACAACTTGATACACAACGCATATGTGTTCGGGGTGAAAAAGTTGTTGTTCTTGGGTAGTTCTTGTATTTACCCAAAGTTGGCACCACAGCCGTTGAAAGAGGAATATTTGTTGAGTGGGTTTTTGGAGCCCACCAATGAGCCCTATGCGATTGCAAAAATCACAGGGATTAAAATGTGTGAAGCATATCGCGATCAGTATGGGTGCAATTTTATTTCGGCCATGCCAACGAATATGTATGGTCCAAACGACAATTATCACCCCGAAAACAGCCATGTTTTGCCTGCGTTGATTCGAAAGTTTCATGAAGCCAAAGAGACAGGGAGTAGCAAAGTAGTTGTCTGGGGCGATGGTTCACCAATGCGGGAATTCTTGTACGCGGATGATTTAGCCAATGCCCTCGTGTATTTGATGCTAAATTACAACGAACGAGCATTTGTAAATGTGGGCTTTGGTAGCGATATCACCATTGGTGAGTTGGCAAAAACCATTGGCGAGATTGTGGGTTTCGAAGGTGAAATTGTTTTCGACGCAAGTAAACCCAATGGAACACCCAAGAAATTAATGGACTCTGGTCGATTGTTCGCAACGGGCTGGAAACCCAAGACCGACCTGAACGAAGGTATCAAGTTGGCATATGCTGATTTTCTGACCAAGCACTCCGATAAAAACACCTAAATTTGCAAAAACAAAACCAATAGATAGAATATCATGAAAGTAGCCATCAATGGATTTGGTCGTATCGGCCGTCACGCCTTCAAATTTTTGATCAACAAGCCCGGTGTTGAGGTTGTTGCGATCAACGATCTAACTGACAATGCCACATTAGCGCACTTGTTAAAATACGACTCTGTTCACGGAAGATTCCCAGGGACCGTTTCTTCTGATGCTGAGCATTTGATCATCAACGGTATGAAAATTAAAGCCCTTGCCGAGCGCGATCCTAAAGCGTTGCCTTGGGGTGCAATGGGGGTTGATGTCGTTTTGGAATCAACGGGTATTTTCACCGATGCTTCGAAAGCGGCTATGCACTTGGAAGCTGGCGCCAAAAAAGTAGTTATTTCCGCACCAGCAACTGGAGACGTTAAAACGGTTGTTTTGGGCGTAAATAGTGAAGTGATAGATGGTACTGAATCAATCATGTCTAACGCGAGCTGTACCACCAATTGTTTGGCTCCAATGGTAAAGGTGTTGGACGATGCGTTTGGTGTAGAGCAAGGTTTCATGACCACCATTCACGCATACACTGCTGACCAAAATTTGGCGGATGCACCACACAAGGACTTGCGTCGTGCACGTGCCGCTGCTTATAGCATCGTTCCTACAAGCACTGGTGCTGCAAAAGCGGTTGGCTTGGTGTTGCCACATTTGAAAGGCAAATTAAACGGAAACGCGATGCGCGTGCCCATTCCAGACGGTTCTGTTACTGACTTTACTTGTACTTTGAAAACAGCTGCAACAGTTGAGCAAGTGAACGCTGCGATGCAGGCCGCCGCCGAAGGTCCGATGAAGGGCATTTTGGAATACAATACAGATCCGATTGTGAGCATTGATATCGTAGGCAATACCCATTCATGCATTTTCGATGCTGAGTTGACCCAAGTGATTGGCAACACTGTGAAAGTTGTGGGATGGTATGATAATGAAACGGGTTACAGCGCCCGTGTTGCTGATTTGATTGAGAAAATCGGCTAATTGAAATGAATGTTTTATAAAAAAGGGGGCCGCAGGCCCCCTTTTTTATTGTTATCGTTTCTAAAATGCATCGAGACTGACAGCGTCTGTAAGCGAATTACTCCATCGTTACTTGGATATCGCCAAGCGTCTTGGCACGAACCCACAATGCATCTTGTTGCAAGCTCCAACCACTGATTTCGAGAGATTTGAGGGTGCCTTTTAGTTTCACACCACCGTCCAAAGTTTGATTCAGTGATTCCGCAATGGATTTTTTGGTAAGGGTCATCAATTCAGACAAATCAAACACCATCTGCTCTTCGAGTTTTTTTCGAATCGTTTCATCCATCATCCATTTGGCTGTTTTGATTAGGACGTTTTTGGTGGCGATATCGTACTCTACATTTTTTAGCGCCAACGATGCCTTCGCATTGTCGAAAGATGGATTGCCCAACAAATAGAAAATGCCTTTTTTGGTTCCTGTAAATCCGACAGCTACACCCAGTTTTTCACCGGCCGGAAACAACTTCAAGGAAGTAATATTGATCTTTTCTTTGCCTAATGCGTAACTCTCTGTTTTCATGATCTCGAACAGTTGTTTGGATAGACTGTCGTAATTCATTTTTAAATCGGTGTATACCTCAAAACCACTGCCTTTTTTGTAGGGCGATAGGTTAGGCAAAGCGGCCAATGGCTTGTTCCAAGGTGTACTTTGGATTGTGGGAATCGCCGTAAGTCCAACACTGAAATTCAAGACAGAACCGTTCATATTGATTTCGCTTACCGACAAACTCTGGGGTTGAAAGCGCAAATACCCCGTCGCTGGAATTTGAATGTCTTCTTGAAGCGCTTTCCAAACGGGAAGAATGTAGGGCTTTAGATCTTGTTTTCCGATTTCAGCATCAATCATTTTCGCCAAATTCCCCAATTCGGGACGGATTTGTCCCATGAGTACATCATTGATGTTAATTTGTGCGAAAGTTACTCTACATGGGTCAATAGGAGTAAATTCCGTGAAGCTCGTAGATGATTTTATGCGATAATTGGATGTTAACTCCACATCGCTTTTCAGTTTAATCTTTGCTTTTCTTAGGGTTTCGTTGCCCCACCCACAACTGAAGGGAATGGGTGGATTGATGCAATTATCAAATACACAACCGGCACAATATTCACCGGAAAACCCATAGGCGACGTCGAGACCCAAAAACACAGTTTTTCCTTTGCCCGTCAACTGAAGGGGTTCGCGCTTTAATTTGTATTCATACCGCAAGCCGGAACAAGGCTTGTCAAATCCTTTGAACTCTTTGTCAAAAGATTGATCCGCCATCTTGATGAAGGGCTTTAATTCTACTCGAATGGGTATGTTGATGGTGGAGGCCATAGATGGCATTGGCTTTACTGCAACAACTTGATTGGCCGTAGTGGGCACCTCCGGCTGAATGGTTCCACAAGCAGAAAACAGCCAAAGCACGAAAATGCAAATGGCGCTGAGTGACTTACTAAACTTTATGGGTGACATATAACAATGCTGCGTGTAATGGATTCTTTTTCAGTGTGCAATTTTAGCGCATAGAATCCTGAAGCAAAAGTCTTTGTATTGATTTGATGATGGGAATTTGTGAATGATTCTTGATGAACCACACGCCCGTTGGCATCCACCAATTCCACATGAATTTTACCCTGGTGATTCAAGGATTGGATCGCTAAGAAATCATTGGATGGATTCGGATAAATTTCCCATTGATGATGAAATCCCGTTGTGCTTGCAGCTTCTTCCACAAAAAGGACATATTGCAGCGTATCATTGGCCAAAACACCATCTTTCGGCTGTGCCAAGAAACATGTCATTAAATAGGCCCCAGCCTCCGTAAACTTAAGTGCCTTTGTGCTATTTGCCCAGGCGGTATCGCCAGCATTCAGCGAGCCTACAGAGAGTGTATCCAAAAATAGTATATTCCCCGATGACGGTTGTGTTATTCTGTAAATGATTCGGTTTTCAGGGTTGGGTTTTCTTTGTCCGATATTGCTGTATTGAATGCGAGGGTATCGAATGGAGTCGTTTTTCACCAGCCTTGATGATTTGTCGGGTTGGGTTGCTTTGATTAGTTTGAGATCTTGATGTAATTCGATGTTTAGTGGCTTCCAAATGGAGTCGTTAAAGATGTTTTGATCTTCAAAAGAACTTGTGTAAACCAACAAGTTCGCAACGCCCGTTTGTTTGAATCTATGTTGAAGATTGAATCGCAGCTGCCCGGCTTGTTTCCCTGCGAGTTGCGACACCTGCGACACAAAGGCCGTTCGTGTTCCATTCTCGAAAATTGACACATTGACCAATACTTTTCGAATGCTATCGACCCCTTGATTCTCAAACGAAACGTCCACCCATTGTAGAGTGTCCGCCAAATCATAAGTGGTGCTATCGTTGAACGTGCTCGCACTTGTAGGATAGGCATCTCTGCCCACCACCGCACTGAATGTTTGTACGAGGGTGTCGTTACTTCGGTCAATGTCAGAGCCCAAATTGGCATAACAGCGAATCGTAAACTCACCCATATTCATGGGCCTCAGTGTTGCTGCGAAAATCACGGTATCTGTTTTGCCCGTATCAAGGGTAATATTTTTGATGTCGTAATAAATGCGGTTCCCTTTGTAGAAAACTTCACAAACGGCGGGACCTGTATTTTTTAAATAACCCAGGTTTTGAATCACGAATTTTGGTGCTATACTGGGCTTGCCGATGCTGAGGACCTCACCTTTGGATGGTCGTTTGATGTCATTGGCTTTAAAATCATGGGGCTTTCCTACATTAAAAAACCGAACCATGGAGTCGTTATCATTAAATAAGTCAAGATTGTAACGTGTTTTAACCACCAATTTGTACAACCCCAATTTTGTGGGTGTGAAATTCTTGGGCATGGTGAGATACGTTCCAAAGAGCCCTTGTAAATAGGCTTTCACAGAGTCATAATAAAGTCGGGTTCCACTGGGTCCATAAATTGCGCAGTAAAAGGGCACATTGAAAGCGGCCACCAAACCATCATTGTAAACAAAGTACTTGATGGGAAGGGCCAATCCCGGTTTATGAAATGTGGTTTCACTGGGCGATTTTAGGGAATCAATGCCAATGTCTACAATTTTCCGAATGAAAATCGTTCGCGATTGGGTATCGTTGGGTTTATAGGCGTCTATGGCCATTTCTGTGGTGAAGACCACTTTGATTTTCCCCGTGTCACTGCACTTGTAGGTAGGCCAAAACAGAATTTTTGATTGAAACTTGGGTAGTGTCAAGAATTGCGTTTGATTATAGACCACTTTGGTCCCTTGAAACATCCTGCATCGAACGGTAAAAGTAGGCGAGTTATCGTAGCCGATATTTTGGATATTGGCCATGGGCATGATGGTGTCAGTTTTGTAGTTGTATCCGCTGCCTTCGCCCGGTTCGTAAACCGAGTTGATCATCACATCCCGTTTCACACCCACATAGAAGAGGCGGGTCTGTGTATCATTGTCGGATACTTGGTCGCCCAGTTTCTTTACAATCAACATGACCTTGTGCTCGCCAAAAGACGTCGGAATGAATGTTCGAGGGAAGGAGTATTTGCGTTTTTGACCGCTGCTCATGGTGTCGCGGATGGTTTGCGAATATTGTTTGTTTGCCCCAAACCAAATTTCACAACGGATATCAAAACTATCGGCAGCGTTTTGAACACCGATATTACCCACAATGCCTTCAGGGGCGATGGTATCTTTGTTGTATTTATTGATGCTATCTCTGGGCTGATCTACAGATATGGCTGCAATGTCAACATCGGCTTGCAGTCTGGGTTCAATCAAAAACTTGTAAGGCGCGTCCGGTGCGAAATCCACCCAGTTGGTTGTCCCCAAGGGTTCAACATAGTAAAAGGTTTTTGGTCTTACGGGGGTTTCCATTTGATAGCCAAAGGCTACGTTGCTCGTACCCAATTGTCGAACACCCACGAAGAATGATCCATTGATGGACACGGGTTTTTTGAAATCCAGGATGTAATTGCCGGCTTTGCTGGTGAGAGAATCACTTTGATAAATCAGTGTGCCCGGTTTTTTGGTTATGGAATCACATCGCCAAATCCCCACTTTAAATGGCTCTCCCCCTGATCCAAATGCCACCGTAACCTGATTGATATATTTGGGTGAATTGGAAAAAAACCTCGCCACAAAATCGCCAGTTGTACCGTTGAATCCGATACCACCTGGAGCTGGTGAAAGCGTTACATCCCGATAGCTATAGACGTTTGGGTTTCCCAACCTGTAAGAAACGCCGCTGTTATTGCTGTTGTTTTTATCATTGCATGTGACATAAATAGAATCCAAACCACCATTCAAAGGATTGAGCGATGGCACATTCACAAATGTTTCTTCACCAGGGAGCAATGAAACTTGAAAACTATCTCTTTGTTTATTGTAACCGATTGATTTGGTGTAAACGCGAAACGCGGAAAGCGTCTTTTTCCCCACATTGCGAACGAGTGCTTGAACACTATCCGGTTTGCCCAATGGCAGCGGAATTTTACCCAAAGTATACACTTTAATAATCGCCAAGTCTTGGTCGAATTTTGGGTAATTAAAGATGATGGTGGGATGGTAACTACTGCTACTCGGCAAACTATCAATGGGAGAGATACCGATACCATATTTTACTTGATTGACCGCATAAGCACTTACAGTGGCGGGACCCTCAAAATACCATTGTAAGACAGAACTTTGTTTTTTGGTTTGGCTGTATTCAACCAGCAAGACCAAATTATCACCCAAAGTTGTGTCGAAAACATAGGGTTTGTTGTTGAGCGGAATGTTATAAAACTTTTCAGCACCACCGATGTAGCTGGACGGACTACCAGAAAAAACGAGTTGTGCATTTTTGCTTTCCGTGGGAAAATGTAACTTGCCTGTGCCAAAATCCGCGCGCGATGTGTTGTTCAACCAAATCTTACAAGAGGTACTGGTGTTGGGTGCTGATCCTGATACCCTGTAAAATTCCAAAGAAGTCAAGGTATCTAAGTGAGTCATGTTTCCAAGAGCTGCCCGAGGGATGATGTAAGCAAAACGCGATGTTTGTGTGTCTCGGCTTGCACTTGCTACCATCGGACCACCAAGGGTTCCCGCATAAGAACCATCGCCAATTTTTACATATTGCGCTATAGCACTGTTATGTGCTAGAAACAGGAAAAACACCCACAAGCAACCCCAAACAAGGCCTTTACTTTTCATCTATTACAAACCTACATGAATTTCATCAAGATGCTGTGTGGTTTTGCTTAATTTGCAGTGCAGTGAATAAGCAAGAACTCATACAACAAATACGGTTGAAAAAATCTTACCTCTGTACGGGGTTGGATACACAAATGGAGAAGTTACCCCATGTGTTAACCCGTGATGGTCAGGGCATGATTGATTTCAATCGCGATATCATAGACGCTACGAGGGATTATTCCGTGGCTTATAAAATCAATACGGCGTTTTATGAGCAGTATGGGAAAGCAGGTTGGGAATGGATGGAAGAAACATTGCATCATTTGCCGAGCAACACATTGAAAATTGCAGATGCCAAGCGAGGCGATATTGGGAACACGAGTAGCATGTATGCCAAAGCATTTTTCGAAACGCTTCCATTCGATGCAATTACAGTAGCACCGTATATGGGAGAAGATAGTTTGCGTCCCTTCTTGGAGTTCAAAGACAAATGGGTGATATGTTTGGCGCTTACGAGCAATGCGGGACATGCAGATTTTCAACTCGGAGAATATGAGGGTAAAAAACTCTATGAAAGAGTCATTGAGACAGTTTGCAAGTGGGGTAGCGAAGAGAATTTGATGTTTGTGGTAGGTGCTACACGAGCGCAATTGGTGAAAGAAATCCGAGACATGATACCGAACCATTTCTTATTGGTTCCGGGCGTGGGGGCACAAGGGGGTAGTCTTCAAGACATCACCGAAGCTGCGGCGAATGAAGATGTAGGGTTGCTCGTGAATTCTTCAAGGGGCATTTTGTATGCTTCTTCAGGAGAAGATTACAAAACTGCAGCCGCAACGGAAGCACAAAAGTTGGCTTTGGAAATGGCCACATACCTATAAAAATATCGCCCAAACAAACCCTTAACAAGGGTTTGTTTGGGCGACAAAGCTTGAAATATTCAGATTTATCCTCGGGGCTTGAGGGGGCGAATTTCCAAGTTTACGTTGTGAAAATTCGGAGGCGATTCAAGGCAATATACAATTTGGTTTGCGACATCCTCTGGCATTAACATGTTGTCATGCGCTGTGATGTTTTCACTGTGTCTGAAGAAGTCGGTTTTTACGGAACCCGGATATACGCATGTAACCTTGACGCCGAAGTCACGAACTTCCTTGTACAAAGCATCGCTAAAGCCACGCACGGCAAATTTGGTAGCACAGTATGCGCTCACTTGTTGATACCCCTCTAAACCCGCAATGGACGAGATGTTAATGATATGGCCGGCACCCTGTTTCTTCATCGATGGCAGTGCCAGACGTGTTGCGTAGAATAGGCCCGTGACATTGGTGTCGAACATCTCATGCCATTGCTCAATCGGGAGTTCATCACAATGACCAAAATAACCCAATCCAGCGTTATTGATCAAAACATCAATTTTACCATGTAGGTCAAGAACTTGCTGAAATGCCGCTGAGAGACTCTCTAAATTTCTAACATCGGCCATAAGGCAAGTATAATTGGCGTGAGAATGACTGCAACCGCTTCTGCAGATGCCAATCACGATGGCCCCTTTTTCTAATAATTGTTGAACACATTCATGTCCGATGCCCTTGTTGGCACCTGTTACTACGGCAATTTTATTTTTTAATTCCATTTTTTGATAAGGCTAATAATGATAACAAGGAGGATTCTTTTTGGTTCCAATCCCAATCTAGTTTTTGGGATAGAATGGTGTTTTTTTCCAAAAAATGGCTGTATGACTTGTCGTAATAGACCAGCAAGATTTCAACCCATTTGCGAAAATCTCCATTTTCTAACGCTTCAACGGCGGCTTGCTCATGCTGTCCGCCCAGTCGCTTCCGTAATTTTTGTGTTTGTTCGATGAGATTTTCCACGGGGAAAGAGCCATATTCTTCCAAAATGCGACCGATTCGGGTTTCAACATCGATGTTTACTTCGATGAAATATGCCGATTGCATTCCCTCCCATATCCCAGTGGGTACGGCACATTGGCCAATCATACGACTTTCATTTTCCACAAAAACCGGTTGATTTTGGGGAAATGACCTTAGGGTATAGGCGATTAAATTCTCGAAATGTTCGTTTTTGGGCTGGGGAGGAAGTCCCAGTCCCCCAAGGGCGCTGCCCTTGTGATTGGCCAAACCCTCCAAGTCAAGAACGGATTCTCCTTGCGCACTGAGCAAGTGTAGGATTTCCGTTTTACCAGTGCCTGTGTGTCCGGAAATCACAATGTAATTTCTCGGTTGGGCAAGGGTTGTAAAAGCCCAATTTCTAAATGAGCGATAACCCCCTTGAATTATCGAAACGGGCAAGCCACTCCATTGCACCAGGGTGGATGCGATTTGACTTCTTAATCCTCCGCGCCAACAATAAAACAACAGTTTTTTGTTGTGAGATCTTGAAAGTTTAAGAAGAGACTGATAATAGGTTTCAAAATGAGGACCGATTAAACGAAGGCCCAATTGGACCGCCGCTTCGCGGCCCTCTTGTTTATAGGTTGTTCCCACAGCAGCGCGGGCTTCATCGTTCAATAATGGAAAATTAACCGACCCTGGTATGTGCGCCCGAGCGTATTCGGATTCACTGCGAACATCCACCCAAACATAGGAGCCAGCATGGGATAGCGCTTCTTCAATCGACAACGCCTTTATCTGGCTCATAGGATTACATAATTACTTCAAGTAAACTGCGATAGGCCAGAACATCATCGCCGTATTTTGCTTTGGTTTTGGCTTGAAGGCCGGGAGCGAACTCGTCGCGGTATTGATGGTAACTACCCATATTGGGAGCGGTGTACTGAATGGCGTAATTGACCCCATCGTTGTCTTCCGCTTCGGTGAGCAATTTTAAAATTTTACACTCGGTGAAACATCCCGTTTGCATGACTTCTGGAATGTGCTCTTCTTTCATCCAAGCCAACCATTCTTCGGCCATGCGAGGGTGTAAGTTGCATGTAACGTTGTATACAATCATGTTTACTGAGCAGCAATCCTGATATTAAACCCTTCCATGATGAGGTTTGCTAGCAATTTTTTGCAGGCAGTTTCCGCCATTTTGTGGGCCTCATCAGCTGATTCTGCCTCCAAATCCATAGTGATGAATTTACCAATACGGACATTGGACGCGGTGGTGATACCAATTTTGGGCAGCCCGTTGGCTACTGCTTTTCCTTGAGGATCCAACAATCCTTTGAGGGGTAAGATTTCTATCTCGGCAACGAATTTCACAATACAAACCTACATCAAAATCCCCAAAAAATCGTGTATTTTGCAGGGATGATTTTTGTAAAAAAGCGATTGTTGGGTTTGATGGGCTTGGGTTTTTGTGTTTTGTCGTCTTGTCAAAATGGAAACAAGCAAGAGCAGCCATTTGCCGAAGATAATTCTGTCCAATCAGACTCAGGTCACGTAGCCATCGCAGATGCGGGTCTGTTGGGTTCAGACACGGGTATAGTAGTGATTGAAATGCACAGAGAAACAACGCAACTCTTGGGGTTTTGGCAACAAATGCCGCTTTCAGGCGTCAAAGATGCAATCAAGACCAATGCACAACTCATTGTTAATCGCATCGTAAAAGATAAGTATAAAATGGAGGGGGGTCTCACTGTGCTCTACAAAGAATTTCCGTCTTCAGGCAGTTTGGATGTGTTTGTAGGTATTCCTGTTAAGTCACGAAAAGATGGGAAAATGCCTCCGCTTACAGATGGATTTGTCATAGAAAATTTGGACGGGGGTAATTATTTTAAGGCCACTGTCAATGCGGAGCCGGGAAGTACCTTAAAAAGTTGGGAAACCTTTAACAAATGGATGAAATCCTATGCTTCGAAAAATGGAACCATTACGGGTGAATATCCGTTTTTTGAATATTTCCAGGATAGTCGCAACGCTGAGATGACCACTACGGTTGGACAGGCAGTGTTAATCATGAAAAAGCCTTGATCTCGAATCCTCCATACCTGAGTTCGGGCGATACGGTGGTATTGATAGCTCCCGCGCGTAGCGTTTCAACGGAAGATATTCAACATTTTAGGAGATGGGTGGAATCCCAGGGTTGGCATTTGGAATGCGCGCCTAATATGTTCGCAACACAAGACCAATTTGCCGGTAACGACCAACAGAGGGGAAGTGATTTGTGCTGGGCGTTGTCACATCCAACGGCGAAAGCAATATTTACGGCCCGCGGCGGATATGGGTCGATGCGCACCCTAGAAGCCCTCTCATCAATTGTTGGTTCTTCGGATACATGGATTCAAAAGCAATCGCCAAAGTGGTTTGTAGGATTTAGCGATATGACCACGCTTCATTTGTGGTTGCGAAAAAACAATTGGGCGAGTATCCATGGTCCAGTAGCCACGCAATGGGGTCTGAAACACGCTTTGATTGAGCAGAATATCGGTGATTTGGCATCCGTTTTAAAGGGCAATGAATGGCATCTCAATGTGAATGCAAGCCAAGTTGTAAACCCAACGCCATTTCGGGGAGAATTGGTGGGAGGCAATCTGAGCCTTTTGTATGCTGCGCTTGGCACACCACTCCAGCCAGATACCGATAACAAAATATTATTAATTGAGGACCTGGATGAGTATTTGTATCACATCGATCGAATGATTCGCTCTTGTAATAACGCAGGCTTGTTTTCTAATCTAAAAGCATTGATCGTGGGAAGTATGATTGACATGAAAGACAATCAGATTCCCTTCGGCAAATCGTGCAAAGACATCATTGTAGATGCTTTGGCGAATCAAGGGTTTCCGATATTGTTTGATGTGGAAATTGGGCACGACGAACGAAATCATGCGGTAAAGTTGGGCTGTGATATTACCTTTGACCTTTCGAAACTCGCTCAAAAACCTTGATTTCCTCAAAAACTTATATCGCATTTACCAAATTTGGCATCGTAGGCGGTTTGAGTTTTTTGGTTGACATGACGGTTTACTATGGTTCGGATATTTTCTTGCCCAGTTACATCGCAAAAGCCCTCGGAATTTTAGTGGCGACCGCCGTCAATTACAAATTGAACTCTCTATGGACCTGGGGCGTGAAGAAAGGTGATGCGGTCACCGACGGAAATCAGCGTGTTTTAAGAAATTATTTGTTGCTCTATGCGATGAGCGGGTCACTCAATGTTGTGACCAATGAAATAATGCTATCAACACTGCCCGATTGGATATTACAATTAAATCTTATGTTCCCGAGTAGTCATGCGGTTAACGGTGTCATGAACAATGGCATTTTTGGATCTAAACAACTGTTCGCTGTAAAAATTGATAAACTTTTTGCGGTATTGGTGGCTACAGCGGTGGGTATGATGATCAATTTCCTCGGTCAAAAATTGTGGGTGTTTGGGAAAAGTAAATCTGAGGGTTAAGAAAGCACCTTCGGAAACATTAACTTTGTGATTCATCATTATTAACTATAACAAAAATGGCATGTACATCTTGTGGAACCAAGTCAGGCGGCGCACCCGGTGGGTGTAAAAGCAATGGCACTTGTGGTACCAGTGGTTGCAATGCATTGAACGTATACGACTGGTTCAAGGATATGGATCTTCCTGCCGGACACAAACCCTTCAATGTGGTTGAAGTTCGGTTCAAAGGTTCAAGGAAGGAGTTTTTCCGAAATACCAACAACCTAGAACTATATACCGGCGATTATGTGTGTGTGGAAAGCAGTATTGGCTTTGACATAGGCACTGTTTCTGCTACCGGTGAAATCGTTCGATTGCAATTGAAAAAATATCGCGTTAGAGAAGATTCAGAAGAAATGCGCAGCATACAGCGTGTTGCATTAGAAAAAGACCTCGAGCGAAGAACTGAAGCAAAAAGCAAGGAAGACCAAACCTTAGAACGGGCCAGAACCATTGCCTTTTCGTTGAATCTTCAAATGAAGATTTCGGATATTGAAATACAAGGTGATGGTCGCAAAGCCATCTTTTTTTACACAGCAGAAAGTCGGGTCGATTTTCGTGAGCTCATCAAGCGCTATGCGGATGAATTCAAAGTGAAAATCGAGATGCGTCATATTTCGTACCGTGAAGAAGCTTCCCGTTTGGGGGGAACGGGCGTATGCGGAAGGGAACTTTGCTGTAGTACTTGGTTAACCGATTATAAGCAAGTCAATACCGGTGCGGCTCGGGTACAGAATTTGAGCATAAACATGGAAAAATTGGCCGGACAGTGTGGCCGTTTGAAGTGTTGTTTGAATTACGAACTCGATCAATATGTAGAAGCCATTGATGCGTTTCCAAAAGCCAAAGTGGTTAAGTTGGATACAGTCATGGGAATGGCTTACGCAAGAAAAACCGACATTTTAAAGAAATTAATGTGGTTTTCTTATGACGACAATCAAACATGGGTGGCCCTACCAGTGGCTACAGTGAATGAAGTCATGGAAGAAAATCGCAATGGCAAACAATCGGCAGCATTGCAGGATTTGGCTCCTGCCAGTGCGATATTGGACAAAGTAAATGGTGCGGGTCAAGAACAGAACAATGATTTTATTGGTAACAATGAATTGTTGCAAGACGATGAGTTTGCACTGAAGAAGCGTGCACCTGAAAAGCGTGAAGGAAGAGGACCGAACGACCGGAGAAAGGGAGGCAATGACCGTCGTCCAGAAAATCGTGGCCCAAGGCCAGATAACCGTGGCCCTCGCCCAGAAGGGCAAAACCGTGGTCCCCGCCCAGAAGGTGGCAACCAGCCAAATCGACCTGAAAATCGTGGACCGAGACCGGATAACCGCGGCCCTCGCCCGGAAGGACAGAATCGTGGACCAAGGCCAGAAAATCGTGGTCCCCGTCCTGAAGGACAGGAACGCACGCCCCGCCCAGAGGGTGGCAACCAGCCAAATCGACCTGAAAATCGTGGACCGAGACCCGATAACCGTGGCCCTCGTCCAGAAGGACAGAATCGCGGACCAAGACCGGATAATCGCGGACCAAGGCCGGATAACCGCGGACCAAGACCGGAAGGACAAAATCGTGGACCGAGACCCGAAAATCAAGCCCCTAAGGGCAATGGTGACGGTGGAACTCCCAAGACCGAATAAATTAAAACAAGTTTAAATAATACAAAAAACCCCAGTTCATTGAACCGGGGTTTTCTTTTTTCATCGAGCGAATCAATAGCTCAAGTACATGCTCTTTTGTTTGTACAATTCACGGAAAGCAGGGTCTTTTAAGTCCTTGATAAACAAGATGCTTTCTCCAGTGCTTTTCATTTCAGGACCCAATTCGCGGCTCACACCGGGGAATTTGTTGAAGCTGAAAACGGGTTGCTTAATGGCAAATCCCTCTGGCCTTGCAGGAATGGTGAAGTCTTTAATCTTATTCGCACCCAACATGACCTTGGTCGCCATATTTACATAAGGAAAGTCGTAGGCTTTGCAAATGAAAGGAACAGTGCGAGAAGCCCTAGGATTGGCTTCAATCACATAAACCTTCTCATCTTTGATGGCAAATTGAATGTTCATCAATCCGCGAATATTCAGTGCGTGGGCCAATTTTTCGGTGTACTCAATCATTTGGTTTTGAACAGCTTCGCTCAACGCGAATGGAGGCAACACAGCACTTGAATCGCCCGAATGAATACCGGCCGGTTCAATGTGTTCCATCATACCCAAAATATGAACATCTTCACCATCACAAATACTATCGCTCTCGGCTTCTTCGGCGCGATCCAAGAAGTGATCAATCAAAACACGGTTACCCGGTAAATCGCCCAGTAATTTAACCACCGCTTTTTCTAGGTCTTCGTCGTTGATTACAATGACCATACCCTGTCCACCCAACACATAACTCGGACGAACCAATACGGGATATCCTACCTGATTCGCGATGGTAATCGCTTCTTCTGCATCTAATGCTACACCAAATTTGGGGTAAGGGATGTTTAACGAAGCCAACATATCGCTAAAACGACCACGATCCTCAGCAATGTCCATGTTGTCATAGCTGGTACCAATGATTTTAATTCCTTTCTCGTGTAGTTTCTCAGCCAATTTCAATGCGGTTTGTCCGCCTAGTTGCACAATCACCCCCTCGGGTTTTTCGTGTTGAATCAATTCCCACAAATGTTCCCAGTAAACAGGCTCGAAATACAATTTATCGGCCATGTCGAAGTCGGTACTAACGGTTTCAGGGTTGCAGTTAATCATGATGGCCTCGTAACCCGCTTCCCTGGCAGCCATGATTCCATGTACGCAGCTGTAGTCAAATTCAATTCCTTGTCCGATGCGGTTTGGACCACTACCGAGCACAAAAATTTTCTTGTTGTTGCTGACGACACTTTCGTTTTCGCCATCGAATGTTGAGTAGAAATAGTTGGTTGGGCTAGGGAATTCAGCGCTACAGGTATCAACCATTTTGTATACACGACGGATGCCCAAAGAAAGACGCTTATCACAAACTTGCTCCGCGGTGGTATTTCCACCCATCAACCATGCGATTTGTTCATCGCTGTATCCTTTTTCTTTGGCGATTTTGAGCAAGGAGGCAGGGATATTTTCGGTGTTGTAGCGACGGATTTCGGTTTCAGTTTTTACTAGGTCGGCAATCTGTTCCAAAAACCAGCGGTCTATGCGGGTGATTTTCTGAACACTGCTAATGGGAACTCCCAAAGCCAATGCATCTTTTACTTGGAAAACACGATTCCAGCTGGCGTATTCCATGCCGTGAACGAGCTCTTCTAGATTTCGGCTCACTTTGTTTCCGTCTGCACCAAGTCCGTGACGGGAGATCTCTAAACTTTGACAGGCTTTTTGCAGGGCTTCTTGAAAACTCCGTCCGATAGCCATCACTTCCCCAACGGATTTCATTTGGAATCCGAGTCGGGTATCTGCGCCATGGAATTTATCGAAGTTGAAACGAGGGATTTTTACAATCACATAATCCACAGCGGGTTCGAAGAATGCGCTTGTGGTTTTTGTGACAGGGTTCTTTAGTTCATCCAGATAGAAACCGATGGCCAATTTGGCTGCAATTTTCGCGATGGGATAGCCTGTAGCTTTGGAAGCCAAGGCCGAACTGCGACTCACACGCGGGTTTATTTCGATGGCGATGATTTCCTCGTCTACGGGGTTTACGCTGAATTGCACATTGCATCCACCAGCAAAAACACCCATACTTCGCATCATTTTAAATGCCATGTCGCGCATGCGTTGGAAAGCAGTATCGCTCAGTGTCATGGCAGGGGCAACGGTGATGGAATCTCCAGTATGAATCCCCATCGGATCAAAGTTTTCGATGGTACAGATCACCGCGATATCGTCCTTGCTATCGCGCAACAATTCAAATTCATATTCTTTCCATCCCAAAACGGCTTGTTCCACCAAAACCTCGTGAACCGGGCTGGATTCAAGGCCATACTGAAGTGCACGGTCAAATTCTTCTTTTTTGTATACGATTGCGCCGCCGGTTCCACCCAAGGTATAGCTAGGGCGAATAACCAATGGGAAGCCAATGCGCTGCGCGATTTCTTTGCCTTCGAGGAAGCTGTTGGCAATCTGACTTTTTGCAACACCCACACCCAACTCAACCATCAATTGGCGGAATTTTTCGCGGTCTTCCATTTTGTCGATGGCAGCGATATTTACACCAATAATTCTACAATTGTACTTATCCCAAATACCCAACTCATCGCACTCTTTGGCCAAGTTCAAGGCTGTTTGTCCGCCCATGGTAGGCAACACAGCGTCAATGTCTTGTTCTTGTAGGATTTTTTCGATGCTTTCTGGGGTCAGGGGCTGTAAATACACATGATCAGCATTCATCTTGTCGGTCATGATGGTGGCCGGATTGCTATTGATCAAGGACACTTTGATGCCCTCTTCGCGAATACTGCGGGCTGCTTGGGTTCCTGAATAATCGAATTCGCAAGCTTGTCCGATGATAATCGGCCCGCTGCCGATGATGAGTACGTGTTTGATTGAGAGGTCCTTTGGCATGTTTCCAAAAATTGTACAAATTTAGGGTATCCAAATCGTAAAAGGGGTTTAATTTTCCACGATTTGCGTAGAATCGAAAGAAATGATGGGTTTAAGCGAGTAAGAATGGAAGAATCAGGTATTCAAGAAAGAAAAGCCCCCAATAAAACATGTAAAATCGTTTAACACTCACAGGGGATAGGAGGTCTACCCGCTGGACTTGCGACCAAAAAACCATGAGCAACAAAACATGGATAATTCCAGCAGTTACATGTACATCAACCAGAAACCAAAAAATCGCAAGGAACAGATAGGCCAATGAAACCAGCCACTGTCCGGATTTTAATGCCCGCTCACGACTCCAAATCAGCGCGAGTGTTTTGAAACCGTGAATTTTATCACCTTGGGTATCGGGAATGTCTTTGAACCAAGCAATTCCCAAACTAAATGCAGTAACAAACACCACAAGGGGTGTAAGCCATGTTAGTGCGATCACAGGCCATCCAAACAAAACGGTGGCGAAATGAATGGCAATTCCGACGTTGATAAGTGGGCCTCGAACCAGTGCGATGGCGGAAGCGGCCCAAACGTGATGTCGTTTGAACTGAACGGGCGGCAACGAGTACATCGCCCCAATTGCGGCAATGACGGTAATGAGAAATCCGAGAAAAGGCTGGATGAGCCATGCACCGAAAATCGCGATAGATCCGGCGATGCCAACAATCCATTTGCCTTGAGAAATTGTTAATTCTCCCGATGCCAATGGCAACTGTGGCTTGTTGATTTTATCGAGTTCAACATCAACGATCTGGTTGAGCCCGGTAATGAATATGTTACAAGCTAAGCAAACAAAGAGTGTTGGCAGTAGTGTATTGAAAAAACCCGAGGCGGTTGCAGTAACTACAGGGATAAATCCTACAACCGTGGCAGATTGTGAGACGTGGTGCGAATCATTAAAAATATGCATCCCTTGGCTGCCGCCATGCGGACTACAGAATACAACCAAAAACAATAACGATACAATGCTGATGCTGGAACCAATGAGGGTGTGGGGTCTTGAAAATCGCCAGATTAGTGAAAGCATGGGTCAAAGTAACAACCAATCGAACAAATTTGTGTTACTTTGATTGATGCAAGTCCCCAATTCCTGGTTATGGTATTCTTTATTGGTGATTGGATTGGTTATTTGGGTGGTTTCTGCCTTAGAGAAAAGACACCCAACTTGGCAGTTTTACTTGAGAAAAAGTTTACACATCGTGGTGATTTTTGTTGCCGCGGTTGCATCCATGTGTTCGGTCTCCGTTTGGTTGCCAATCCTTTCCTGGGTAGCATCTGTATTGTTGTGGATCGCCATCAAACGTGGATGGTTTGAAGAGGTTGTTGCGGGTGAACAAACGCGAAAGCCTTGGGGGATGGTTTATTTTTCAGTGATTTACGCGATGTTAACCTCTTTGCCATGGGGTTTGGAAGAGTGCAGTTCACAGCAATGGTTGATTTTGCGATGGATGAATGGCTGGTCGTTTTGCACTTTGGCATTTGCCGATGGCTTGGCAGGAATTGTTGGTCGGTGGGGCACAACAGCTCTCGGTTTAGATACACAAAAAGGCAAAGGAATCTTCAAATTGGATGGTGAGCGAAAATCATGGTTGGGGTTTGTGGTATTTTGGTTTGTTTCGGTCGTGGTGGCTCTTGTTTTTAGGGCGATAGGCGTTAGATTTCTCGCAGTGGGTTTGCCCATGGTTGACAGTGTTCTACTGCCGCAATTGTTGGTCTTAGGCTTTGCTGTGGCGATGGTGGAAATGGTTTCTGGTAAGGGTAGCGATAATTTATTTGTGGTTGTAGCGGTTTGGCTGTATGCAGGAGCCATGTCGATGGGTTTTATGGGTAAACCGCATGCAATTTTTTTAGCCGGAACGCTTTTTCTGTTTTTTTATGTGCTGCTATCGGTGGTTGCTGCCATTTGGCTGAATAGAACAGGAATACTCGACAACACAGGTGCAGTAACGGCCTGGATATTGGCATTTGTTGTGATGGTTATGGCGGGTTGGTCACTTTGGCCATTGGTCGTTTTTTTGGGCTTAGCGAGTTTGATTGGAAGGTTCAGAAAAAAGTTATCGGATACAGTTGCTGGTGATTTGAAGGAAGGCAAACCCCGGGATCGATGGCAGGTGCTTGCGAATGGCGGACTTTACATGGTTTGCGCAGTGATTGCCTATGCGGTACAATTGGATGTAGTAGACGTTTTCGGGTTGAGATTGGCTAACGGTTTTGGTGAAAAATTGGAGTTGTTGGCACTTGTTTCTTTATCGGCGAGTTGTGCTGATACATTAAGCAGTGAAATAGGACAGTGGATGGGTGGTATTCCTAGGAGCATCACAACAGGCAAGAAAATGACAAAAGGTGTGTCAGGCGGGGTAACGATGGCAGGTTTTTTGGGTGCAATCATCGGATCTGTGGCAGTAGGGTTGTGTGTTTATTTAAGCGATTGGATGGTGTTGACTGAAGGGTTGGGTTGGACAAAATGGCAATTTTTCTTGATGGTTGCGGGCTTCGGCTTGATGGGTACAATCGTAGACAGCTTTCTCGGCGATTTGTTCCAAGCGAAATATCGAACAGGGGAAGGTGATTTTTTGGATAGGCCGATTGGGGATCCCACCCAAAAGCCCGACAAGGGCTTTCGGTTCATGAACAATGATGTTGTTAATTTCACCACTGGTTTGTTGATTTTAATTATCGCTTGGACGATGTTTTTTAATACGATAAAAATTTTGTTGTGAAAATGGGGGTGTTTTTTCTTTTCTGTGTTTAAGGCAACTGTGTGAAGGAATTAAATGTCTAGTGTATCTAAAAACATACAATTTATCGCCTTTAAACGAAGAACGATGCCAATACTGCCCATAATCCTTATTTTTGCAATGTATTGGACTGCGGTTTTATATATTCAACAATCATTTAAAATACTGAAAAACAATCTATGAAAAACAATAGACTTAAGAAATTTAGTGCATTTTTAATCTTATGTAGTGGCTTTGTAGTGAATTCCATAAGCGCACAATCCATTAGCAGTAATTTGTCGTTTAGTTTGAAATCAGGGAATGTGTTTCCTGTCGACAATAACTCTTGCGGTGTTGCGGCGCCAACAGCCTATTTTATTGCCGTAGAGGCCTACAATTCAGGTAGTACTGAGATTAATGTGGGTAGTCTTACGCTTGACTCTGTGCCCACAGGTTGGAGCATTTTGGGTCCTGCAGGTGGTAAATATAATGTCGGAAAATTGGCTGCTGGACAGAAAAAGACAGCATTTTTCTATGCGCATGCCAAATGTGCGGACAAAGGAACCACAAAGGGCATAAGATTTACGGCGGACAATAGCACCAATTTCCAGCGTTACAGACCTTCACTCAACGTTGTAGGTATTCTGACAACAGCTTCTGCAGGTTCTATGAAGAGTAAAGTGAGTTCGCTGCGTGTTTTGGGTGCTTATATCATGGATACCGTTACTTTCTCTTATCAAGGGTTTAATTCTGGTGCTGAAATGCTATTCTCACCAAGTGCTTTGGTATCGTTCAAATCCAATTTGTTACGTTTAGAGAAAATCAAAGTTGTTTCAGCGACATCATCGATAGGCGTCGTTGCTGGTGATGAAGATTTACTATATTTTAACGCCGGTTTCAACGCATCAGGATCCACCAATTACGATATCAGTGTATTATTTAAATGGAAAATTGTTGGTCTCGGAGATTCAACACTATTGGTTCCATTGTCTGCAAACCAACAAGGTGGATCAAATATCAAGGGTAAAACAGGTGATTCTTTGAGTAATTTAACTTCAACGCCTGTGGTATTGGCGAAATGGATATCGATGATTCCTGGTACCAATGCCATCACAGTAACAAAAACATGTAACAAGTCGGTTTACAGTCCCGGAGATACATTAACCTACAATGTTGCTTTGAGCAATAATTCTGCTGCGGATGTTATGATTGATCGAATTGTAGATACTCTTCCTACTGGATTATCATTTATTGATATCGCATCGACATCCGATTACAGTGTGGCTGAGTTTTCAAGTTTGCCCTCTACTGGGGCTACAGGAAATTTGTTATTTGAGGGTGGAAATACAAATCCAAGTTCAGGGGCGGTTTCAATCTTTGTTCCGGCGAACAGTACCAAGACATTAAAATTGAGATACAAGGTGGCTACGGGTACAACTGGCACATTGACCAACAAAGCGGCCGCGTACGTTTCATCAACACGATTGGATACAGGGTATGCGAAAGTTTATCAATATGGTCCTCCAGTGGCTACGTTGAAATCAAAGTCCAATGTGAAATGTAAGGGTGGTACTGATGGTTCATTCGAAGTTCAAGTAACAGGCGGTATGCCTGGTTTCCGATATAGCATTTATGGCGGGTCTCCTTTTCAATACTCAGCCAAGTTTAACAATTTGCCAGCGGCATCTTATGTTGTTACCGTTACTGACTCAGCGGGTCAAACGGATACGGTTCAAATAACGGTGAGTGAGCCCCTGTTGAGTCTTTCAGTATCCACACCACTAAGTAAACTTTCCAATGTGGATTGTTTTGGCAACAACACTGGCTTTATCGAAGCAGTAGCTACGGGGGGTACCGCTGCGTATTCATACTCTTGGAATACAACTCCAACCAAAACAACAGCTTTGGCATCGGGTTTAAAAGCAGGCACTTACACAGTAACCGTAACGGATGTAAACGGTTGCACTGCTCAAAAAACAACCACAATTACCGAACCCACGGCGTTGACTGTATCGGCAACATCCACAACGAATGTAGATTGTAAAGGCAACACAACGGGATCAGTAACAGTAGCCGGATCAGGAGGAACCACACCGTATACCTACAATATAGGTGGGGGCACTTATGCATCGGCGAATACATTTGGTTCATTGGCGGCGGGTACTTATACCATCGGTGTGAAAGATGCCAATGGATGTACAAGCAGTGTTAGTGTAACAATTACCGAACCCACGGCATTAACTGTATCGGCAACATCCACAACGAATGTAGATTGTAAGGGTAGCGCAACGGGATCAGTAACAGTAGCTGGATCAGGAGGAACCACACCGTATACCTACAATATTGGTGGAGGCGCTTATGCATCGGCGAATACATTTGGCACATTGGTGGCAGGTAATTATACCATCGGTGTGAAAGATGCCAATGGATGCACAAACACAGTAGCCGTTACCATCACAGAGCCAGCGGTGCTTAATTTATCAGCAACAATTGCGAAACCAGTTTGTTACAACGACAAAACGGGTACAATTACTCTCTCAGCAACGGGCGGAACAACCGCGTATAGCTATCGCGTGGATAGCAGTTGGTCTATGCCAACCTCAGCCTATGTGAGCACAGCTGCCTTTGGAAATTATTATGAAGGCAAGTATGCAGCACAAGTAAAAGATGCCAATGGCTGCCTTGATACAGTTCAAATCAGCATCCAACACCAAGACCTTATCAAACCAGTTCCTGTACCACACAAAATATTGACCGTGTATTTAGGTGCATTTGGTACTGTTTTCGTTTCTGCAAACATGGCCGATAGCGCATCCACCGACAACTGTGCGATTGCCTCTCGTTCAATTACCAAAACATCCTTTAATTGCTCGGATGTTGGTTACAATACTGTTAACTTTAAAGTAGTTGATATTAACGGAAACAGAGACAGTGTGAACTTTATTGTGAATGTATTGGACACAACCAAACCATCGCTGTATACCCGCGGATTCACACTTTATCTCGACAACAGTGGCTTGGCTACACTTTCCATTGACAGCGTGGATTTGGGCTCTACCGATCAATGTGGCCCATTAACAAGAAGTCTTTCTAAAACCAGTTTCAATTGTCAAAATACAGGGTTCAACAACACAGCAAATAAAGTTGTTTATACAGCTACTGATGCCAATGGTAATGTTTCTACAGATACATTAACCATTATCGTGCTTGATACAACCAAGCCCACATTGGTTTTGAAGAATGTTACGCTTTACCTCGATGCAACAGGAACAGCAACAATGACGGCATCGGATTTCGATAATGGAAGTTACGACAATTGTAAAATAGACAGTCTAATCATGAGTGATACCACATTTGATTGCTCACAAACAGGCGTGAATGTTATTACAATTACCGGAGTAGACCCTAGCCGAAATCGTAGTTCCGCAACCATCAATGTAACTGTTTACGATACAATTAAGCCAACATTGCAAGTAAAAAACCATACTGTTTATCTCGATACAACTGGAAACGGAAGTATGACCAAAATGAGTGTGGTCGCCTTGCTTTATGACAATTGTGGTATAGATACATTGGATGTAAGTCGCTTGAAATGGACCGTTTCAGACACAGGTGTGAACGAAGTCTATGTTTGGGCAGAGGATGCTTCAGGCAATCGAATTGGCCCCGATACAGCATTGGTCACAGTGATTGCGAAAGACACCGACGGCGACGGTATTCCTGATTATGTAGAAGGTTCTAAGGATACAGATGGTGATGGTGTTTTTGATTTTGCTGACATGGACTCTGATAATGATGGATTATTGGATTTCATTGAAAATGAAAATCAAGATACTGCCTTGGATTTGGACGGCGATGGCATTCCGAACTTTAAGGATTTGGATACAGACAATGATGGCATCTATGATGTTTATGAAGTGGATGGCTCTGACCCTGACAACGATGGTGTTTCTGGTACGAGTCCAGTAGCTGTTAATTCAGCAGGGGTTCCCATAACAGCCAACGGCGGAACTGGATACAATGAGGTCGATACCGATGGCGATGGCAAACCCGATTATAAGGATTTGGATACCGATGCTGATGGTATTTCTGACAAAACAGAAGGTATTTCCGACCCTGATACGGATGGTATCGGCAACTGGAGAGATACTGATTCCGATGGCGATGGCATCATCGATGCAACCGAAGGAACTGTAGATACCGATGGCGATGGTATTGCTGATTTCTTGGATACCGACTCAGACAATGATGGTATTAGCGACAAAATTGAAGGAACCGTTGACACAGATGGCGATGGTATCGGCAATTGGCGTGATTTGGATTCAGACAATGACGGCATCAATGACCAAACCGAGGGAACATTGGATACTGATTCCGATGGCACCGTGGATCGCCTTGATTTGGATTCGGATAACGACGGAATTCCTGATAGCGTAGAAGGAAGTGTTGACTCTGACGGTGATGGCAGGGGCGACTGGCGCGATTTGGACTCGGACGATGATGGCATTCAGGACAGTTTCGAAGCAGGAAGCAATCCAGCAACCCCCGTTGATACCGATGGTGATGGCAAGCCCGATTACTTAGATACGGATTCGGATGCGGATGGTATCTCCGACACAATCGAAGATGTTGTGGATACAGACGGTGATGGCATTTCCGATTTCAGAGATACAGATTCCGATGCGGATGGTATTTCAGATTTGATTGAAGGCACCACCGATACTGACGGCGATGGCACTGGCGACTGGCGCGATTTGGATTCAGACAATGACGGTATAAACGACAAGACTGAGGGATCGATTGATTCTGATGGCGATGGCACCGGCGACTGGCGTGATTTGGATTCAGATAACGACGGAATTAGCGATAAAATTGAAGGCACCGTAGACACGGATGGTGATGGCAAACCCGATTACTTGGATTTGGATTCAGACGGCGATGGTATATCTGACAACATAGAAGGCACTACCGATACTGACGGTGATGGAACCGGTGATTGGCGCGACTTGGATTCTGACAATGATGGTATCAATGATCAAACTGAAGGCACAACCGATACAGATGGTGATGGTACAGGCGATTGGCGCGACTTGGATTCCGACAATGATGGTATCAGTGATCAAACCGAGGGAACTGTTGATACAGATGGTGATGGTACAGGCGACTGGCGCGATATTGACTCTGATGGCGATAACATTTTAGATGCTACCGAAGGCACAACAGACACCGATGGCGATGGCACTGGCGACTGGCGTGATTTGGATTCTGATAATGACGGAATCAATGACAGTACCGAGGGCACCAATGACTTTGATGGTGATGGTATTGGCAACTGGCGCGATCTAGATTCCGACGCAGATGGTATCAATGACCAAACTGAAGGTACGGGTGACAAAGATGGAGATCTAGCCGGCAACTGGTTGGATTTGGATTCTGATGGCGATGGTATTTCCGATAAAGTTGAGGGCACAACCGATACTGATGGTGACGGCGTAGCCGATTATCTAGATACAGATTCTGATGGTGACGGTATTTCTGATAACATCGAAGGCACAACCGATACAGACGGCGATGGCACCGGTGATTGGCGCGATTTGGATTCCGACAATGATGGCATCAATGACCAAACAGAAGGCACCACAGATTCTGATGGTGATGGCGTAGGCAACTGGCGTGATTCTGATTCTGATGGTGATGGTATCGATGATAAAACAGAAGGAACAAATGATGCTGACAATGATGGCCAAGCCGATTATTTGGATTTGGATTCCGACAACGATGGTATTGATGACAAAACTGAAGGCACTTCAGATCCTGATGGCGATGGCAAAGGCAACTGGCGTGATACAGACTCAGACGATGATGAATTATTGGACGGTGATGTTCAAGAGGGTACTGGTGACAACGATGGCGATGGTATCCCCAACTACATTGACCCCGATTTCTTTATTCCTGAAGGTATTTCACCGAATGGAGACAATGTGAATGATGTACTTTACATCCGAGGATTGAAAGCCAAAGTGTTCTCTCAAGCCACGTTGCTCGTATTCAACCGTTGGGGTCAAGTTGTATATGAATCAGCTGGAACCTACAAAAACGATTGGAATGGTACAGGAACAACCGGTGATGCATTGCCTGAAGGTGTTTACTACATCGTATTCAAATATGGTTCAACTACTGTAGACAGAAACATTTATATTAAAAATTAATCTTAGAGAATAAACATGAAATTCATGATAAAAAATAAGTTGAATTGGGTATTGACTGCAGCCATGGCTGTGGTGTCTCCCATGTTCGCTCAACAAGAGCAAATGTACACGCACTATGATTTCAACTCGCTTGCAATGAACCCAGCATACGCTGGTTCTAAGCGAACTTTGGTGGCGAGTGCATTGAATCGTACACAGTGGGCTACTTACCCAGGAGCACCAAACTATCAGAGTTTGGCTGTTCACTCACCCGTATCTCAAGCGCCTGCTTTTAGGGATTTTGCTGTAGGATTGAATCTTCAAACTGGAAAAATAGGAAAGTTTGCAGTAGCATCACCCTTTGCGGAAACAGAGTTTGCAGCGAACATTGCTTACCATAAAGAGATTGCGAGGAATTTGAGATTGGCTGTAGGATTGCGTGTTGGTGCTTTCAATTATTCTGCTGAATTGTCGAAGCTTCAATTGCAAAACCCGGGCGATGTAACATTCAATAACAATGACTACTCCATTACTGCTCCAATGACAGGTTTTGGTGTGTATTTGTACAGCGACAAATACTTCGCAGCAATCAGCGCCCCACGGATGGTGTTTATCAATGAAAGAACAGCACCCAGCGGCGTCAACTTAGATTATGTGAGCGAAATGCATTATTACGCCATTGCAGGAGCTGTTTTTGAAATCAATGACGATGTAAAATTGAAACCAACAACACAAGTGAAATTTGTTAACGGAGCACCCATGCAGGCGGATTTGAATTTGCATTTATTCTACAAGGATTTTGGTTCAATTGGTGGATTCTTTCGCACAGGTGGAGACATCGGTTTCATGACGATGGTAAAATTGAACCCTAGTTTCAATGTCTTGTATTCATTTGATAGCAAGACTTCACCCCTGAACGAATACGTGAGAGGTTCACACGAAATAGGTATTCAGTATATGATTTCGCCTAAGGAAAACAGCCGAGTTAAAGTCCCACGTTATTTCTAATTTTCTAAGAGCAAGAACAATGAAGTCATTAAAATCACTCGCAACTTTATTCATTTTGACCATTGGTTTGGTAACCAATGTGCAAGCACAGAAAAAGTTAGCCAACGATATCTACACGTACAATTACGCGGGTATAATCAACAAAAACAATGGAAAGGCCATTGCGAAAGTGGCAGATTACCCGAATCAGCGCGCATTGGCATTCTCTCATGCTCAAGTGGAAAATAATCAATTGGCGTATGAATCGTATGCTGAATTGTTTTCAAAATTTGGTGCTGATGTTGATGCTTTTGATAAGCTCTGCTATGCATTATCTGCGCGTAAAGTGGAGAATTATGCACTGTCCGACAGTTTGTTGCTGGTCCTTAAATCCACCGAGTATTCAGGTAAGCCGTTTTTCAATGAATTAAGTCAAGAATTCATTGATCAAAATGCAGGTGCTGATGGAAATTATTGGGCAGAAAATGATTTTTCTGTGTACTATTCAGTAAAGCCTTTCTTGAGCAATAGCCAATTGGGCGAATATGCAATGGTTCCTGATAAAAAAGGAAATGCATATTACTCAACCCACATTGAAAAGGGTTTGAGACAGTCTACGTCTTTGTGGCACGAACAGCCATATTATCAAATTTATCGTGCGCCGTATTCTGACAGTTTTTTGGGAACAGGAAAAGAAATCACAAACAACAAAGCAGTATCTCACCAGCATGTGAGTTTTGTTGATCCCAATACGGGTTTCATTTATGTAACAAGAAACGCGAAGAAAAAGAATGCCAATCGGGAACGTGTGTTGCAGGTTTTTGCAATGCGTCAAAATGCAGTAACAAAGAAATGGTTGGAAATACCATTTCAATTAAACAATGCGGACTATTCAGTTGCGGATTTAATTATCTCTCCTGATGGAAGCAAAGTGGTTTTTGCCTCGGATATGCCAGGGGGTTACGGTAAATCGGATTTGTATGAGGCACCCATTCTGCAAAATGACGAAAGTGGAATTAAAATCGGAGAAGCCAAAAACATGGGTCCCGAGATCAACACTGCGCTACGCGACAACTTCCCCAGCTATAGTGATTCTGGACAATTTTATTTTTCTTCAGAGGGCCACTTGGGTTTTGGTGGTTTGGACATATTTTTCCTGGATGCCGCTACTGGTTTGGTACTAAATGCGGGCAAACCCATCAACTCACCATACGATGATTTTGCGCCACAAATTCATGACCGTGATGCTTGGGGTACCATAACTTCAAATCGCGCAAGCAAAGGCTATAATGACAACTTATATTTCTTCCGTTGGGTTGGTCCAGCTGAAGAAGTTGAGGAAGAGGATTCTGCGAAGGAAAGTGGAGTTATTGTTGAGGTTGTTGATGCTGAAACAGGTTTGCCAGTAAAAGGCGCTGAAGTTGCCATTGATGATTTAAACGATAGTGAAATTGCAGTGAAGGGCACAACGGATGACAAGGGTGTTTATGCGTTTGTTGGAATTGCACCGGAGAATGCCAACCCCAATTTACAGGTAACTTCTCATCCATGCGGCTATCGTTATGCGATGGCAGATAGTGTAGTGGATATGGCCGATGGAAGTAGAAAAATTGTGTTAAAAGCAAAAGCCTACAAGGTGGGCGATGATTTGGGAAAATTGTTCGACATCAAACCCATTTATTACGCTTCTGCAAAGTTTGATCTATCGGACGAAAGCAAAAAGGAATTGGATAAATTGGTGGTGATTTTACAGGATAACCCAGGGTTGAGCGTAGAGATGGGATCGCACACAGATAGTCGCGCTTCTGCATCCTACAACCAAAAACTATCAGAAAACCGCGCTTTATCCGCTTTCAATTATGTAGTTTCTCGTGGTGTACCTGCCAACCGAATTGATTATAAAGGTTATGGTGAATCAAGGTTGTTGAATAAATGTGCTGACGGTGTGGTATGTAGCGATGCAGATCATGCACAGAACCGCAGAACGGAATATATCATCCGTGCCATTTTGCCTTGTGGAAATACTGCGGTGGTAAATGATACAACCAAAAAAGATCAAGGTACTTCTGTTACTGTTGCTAATACTGGTACAGAAACTACAGGAACTGCGCCAACCAAAGCTTCCGATGCTGCATTGGCCGATATTTCTCAAACCAATATGATTTGCGGAGATGCCGATGCCGATGGAATTCCAGATTATTTGGATACAGACTCGGATAACGATGGATTGCCAGATGCGTCAGAAGGAAGAGGTGATGTTGACAAAGATGGTTTCCCTAACTTCTTGGATCGCGACTCTGATGGTGACGGAATTGCCGATGGAATTGAAAAAACCGGTGATTCTGACAAAGACAGCAAACCAAATTACTTGGATACGGATTCTGATGGTGATGGAATCGATGACAAAATTGAAGGAACCAAAGATTCAGATAAAGATTCTCAGCCCGATTTCTTGGATATGGATTCTGACAATGATGGAATCATGGATCGTATGGAAACTTCAGACGACATGGACCGTGACGGCCTTGCCAACTACCTTGATTTGGATAGCGATGGTGATGGAATCAGCGACAGTGTAGAAGGCAAGAATGACATCGACCATGATGGCAAGCCCAATTTCTTGGATTTGGATAGCGATGGTGACACCATTCCTGATTCAATGGAGCGCGGTAAAACTGCCACTCCAGCTGATAGCGATTCAGATGGCAAGCCAGACTATGTTGATACGGATTCTGACGAGGACGGATTGCCAGACAAAGTGGAGGCACCCGCTTGTTTGCCAGGGCAGAAGGCAGACAATGTGTCGGTTTCAACCAATACATCAACCAACATTTCAAATATCTCCCCAGCACCTTCAAAAGTGTTGACCACCCCCACACCTCCTGTATCTGTGGTGAAGCCAACCCAAGGGGTGAAGGTAGAATATCGTATTCAATTCACGATTTCTAAACAGCCCATCGCAAAGAGTACATTTGATGCGAAAGGCCTTGGTGGGGTATATGAATACCAACAGAATGGCTACTACAAATATTGCACATATAAGGTCTTTGCTTCTGAAGCCGAAGCTGCTGCTGAAAAAGCCCGCGTGCGCAGTTTGGGTTATGCCGATGCATTTGTTGCCGGATTCCAAAATGGTGTACGTGTGAAGTAATTCTAAATATCAACGATGATACAAGAGGGGGGCTTTGCCCCCCTCTTCTGTTTTCGAGATATTCAAATAGAAACCACAGCGTATTTACATTAATTTAGCGGCAAAACATGTCTCCTTCAGAACCAAAAAATACCGCCAATCATGGGGTTCCCAAATGGGTCTGGGGTGTTTATGTCCTTGCCATTTTAATTGTGTCGGCAAGGAATCTCATGTTGCCTTGGGGCGACCTATTTTCAGATGGTGGTTTCTACAGTCATTACAATAATTACATCATATTTAAGCAATCCTTTTGTCATCTGATTGCGCAGAAAGATCTCTATGTCCATTACCCACAAGAACAATACGATCTCTTCAAATATCCACCCACCTTCGCCCTGCTTTTTGCGCCGTTTTCTGTTCTTCCCGATGTTTTAGGATATCCGTTGTGGACGGCCATCAACCTGCTTCTTCCTGTAGTTGCGATTCACCAACTACAAGGCCTCTCTCAAAGGGGTAAAGCAACATTCTCTATCATTCTGTTGTTTGAGAGCGTTACAAGTGCTTTAAATAGCCAAAGCAACGGTTTGATGTTGGGGTTGCTAATGTTGGCATTTGTGGCACTGCAACAGCAATCGTACAACAAAGCCATCCTATTTATTTGGCTTACAGCTTTTATTAAATTGTTTGGCCTCTTGTTTTTTGCACTCATCCTGGTTTTTCCCACTGCCATGAAAAAATCACTCTGGCGCATTCCTGTTATTTTTGGATTGCTGTTCATACTTCCGTGGCCAATGCTGGGTTGGGAAGGACTTGTGGCACAATATGAGTCGATGTTTAATTTACTTGCCCACGATCATGGCTTCTTTGTGAAATATTCAGTGATGGGATGGTTGAAACAGTGGTTCGCATTTCAGCCAGATAAAAATCTGGTGCTCCTATTTGGGTTGATCATGCAGCTCATGCCCTTGTTGGTCTTTTCTGTTCGATTTAACCTGTGGCAATCAAATTCCCTTGCACAATTGAACCCATTGATGTTGAGTAAATTCCGTTTTCTCTATGCCGGTTCTTGGTTGATTTGGATGGTTATCTTCAATCATATGGCGGAGTCTGCTACTTATGTGATTGCCGTTGGTGGGGCCTTGCTTATTTTAACCTCCTTGTATTTTGCGGAAAGTTCTCCCGATACCACTGAGAACAAATTGGGGCTTAGGCAAATGATGAATTCCCAAACCTCGAAAATCTGGATCTTAGGTTTCGTTTTACTTATTCTTTTCACTGTGTTCGGACCCACAGATATCTATCCCAAACCACTGCGCTTATGGATCGTAGAACAAGCCCAACTCAAGGCTTTTCCCTGTATTTTGATCTGGGTATCGTCTACCGTGGAGTTGTTAAAAACGATTCGATTGGAAAGAAGTTAGGCTTTAGCGCGCTTAAACAACCAATAATCCACAGAGATTTTTCCGGGACCGGCATACATCATGTATGCAAAAAGGACCATGTATACCATTGACAATTCTTTCTCATCAATGGGATCCCCGCTATGTGCTCCATAAGCTGCAACAGCCATGGTGAACATCACAAGTCCTGCCGCAAGTCTTGCTCTAAAACCCAAAATGATAAAAATCGGTGCGACAAATTCACCGAGAACACAAAGCGCCAAAGAAATTGAAGGACCAAGTCCGAGGAAATTATAAAATTTAATGTCTTCCGACCCCATGAGTTTTTCAAACTTGGGAAACCCATGTCGAATCATTAACAATGAAACAAAGATGCGCAATATCAGTAAAGCGTTCGTTTCATAGTTGGTTTGATCTTTGGCGTGCCAATTCTCATTGTTGGTTGAGAACAGGGCAAGGAAGCGGTTTTTCATCGATTGATTTCAGTTGAGTGAATTGCAAGTATACTCCAATCGGAAATTTTTTCACCATTACCAACAAAAAAAGGGAGGCAAAGCCTCCCTTTTTCAATGTATCATAGTTAAAACAGTGAACCCGCAGAATTAACGACGGTTGCGGTTGTCACGACCTCCGTCGCGGCCACCACGACCACCATCGCGGCCACCTCTTCCACCTTCAGGACGGGGAGAACGCTCGCGCTCAACATATCCCTCTGGTTTTGGAGTCAACGACTTCATGCTCAAACGGAACTTGCCAGAACGCTGGTCAACTTCTACCAATTGAACAGTTACTTCTTGTCCTTCAGTAAATACACCTTCCATGGTCGCAACGCGATCATAAGAAATTTCACTGATGTGCAACAAACCGTCCTTGCCTGGCATGAACTCAACAAAAGCGCCGAATTCAGTGATGGTCTTCACTTTACCAGTGTATGTTCCACCCACTTCAGGAATTGCTACAATACCATTTACAATGGCAACTGCGGCTGCCATGCTATCGCCATCGTTACTCAAAATTTCTACGTATCCTTTGCCATCACGCTCTTCGATAGAGATGGTGGTTCCGGTGCGCGCTTGAATGTCTTGAATGATTTTTCCTCCTGGTCCGATTACCGCACCAATGAACTCTTTGTCAATCACGATCATTTCAACACGTGGTGTATGTGGCTTCAATTCTGGTCTACCAGAAGTGATGGTTTTGGCCATTTCGCCCAAAATGTGCAAACGACCTTCTTTGGCTTGTTTCAAGGCCTGAGCAACCATTTCCCACTTCAAACCGTTGATTTTGATGTCCATCTGACAAGCGGTGATACCTTCGGTGGTTCCAACTACTTTGAAATCCATATCACCCAAGTGATCTTCATCACCCAAGATATCGGTTAACACCGTGTAACGACCAGATTCATCAGTGATCAAACCCATGGCAATACCACCAACAGGTTTTTGCAATGGAATACCAGAATCCATCAACGCCATAGAACCGGCGCAAACCGTTGCCATAGAAGAAGAACCATTTGATTCTAGGATATCACTAACAATACGAATTACATAGGGTACATCAATAGGTAACATGGCCTTCAAACCACGCAACGCCAAGTTTCCATGTCCGATTTCGCGACGTCCAGGACCGCGGTTAGGTCTTACTTCGCCCGTTGAAAAGCCGGGGAAGTTGTAATGCAACATCAAACGACTGTGTCCGTGCAACATTGGAGCATCCAACAATTGCTCATCCATTTTACCACCCAAAGTAACTGTGGTCAAAGACTGAGTTTCACCACGTGTAAACACAGCAGAACCGTGTGCAGCTGGCAAATAATCCACTTCAGTGTAGATAGGACGAACTTGGGTTGTAGAACGACCGTCTAAACGACGACCACTGTCCAAGATCATTTCACGCATTTGGTTGTATTCCGCTTCATGGAAATACTTCTTTGCCAAACGAACCATGCGGGATTCTTGCTCATGGCCTTCGAACTGCTTGCAATATTCAGTAATAATGGCTTTGAAAGCGGCCGTACGCTCGTTTTTGGGTGCGCCACTTTCGGCTACCTTGCGAATATCCGCTGAGGTTTCAGCGATCACGCGCTCGCGCAATTCAGCATCATTGTCTTCGTGATTGTATTCGCGAACGGGTTTGCGACCACCCATTTCAGCCAACAATTCCATTTGGGCAGCACACTGTAGTTTCACAGCTTCATGACCAAATTTCAAGGCTTCCAAGAACTCTTCCTCAGACAATTCCTTCAATTCACCTTCTACCATGTTCAAATCGTTGGCAGTACCGCCAACCAACATGTCGATATCAGACAAAGCCAACTCTTCTCTGGTAGGGTTTACGATGAATTTGCCATCGATTCTACCCACACGAACCTCAGAGATTGGTCCTAGGAAGGGAATATCTGTCAACATCAACGCAGCTGAAGCAGCCAATCCAACGTAACTATCTGGAAGGATGTTCTCATCGGAGGAAATCAATGTCAACATCACTTGGGTGTCGGCATGATAATCTTCTGGGAACAAAGGACGCAAGCAACGGTCTACGAGACGAGAAATCAAGATTTCATAGTCGGACAAACGCGCCTCACGACGTAAAAAGCTACCTGGGATGCGGCCAACGGCAGCAAATTTCTCTTGGTAGTCAACGCTCAAGGGAAGGAAGTCAACACCTTCTTTTGCATCGTAGTTAGAAACTACAGAGGCCAAAATCATGGTTTTGCCAACTTTTACTACGCAGCTACCGTGGGCCTGACGGGCCAATTTACCGGTTTCGATTTCGATGATTTTACCATCGCCGGTATCGAATTGTTTTTTGTGTATTTTAAACATTGTATATTAATTTCAGAAATAAAAAGCCCCGCTTCGCGATGCGAACGGGGCTTTTCTTTACTCGTAAAAGGTTTAAAAGAATAAGTCTTACTTACGCAAGCCCAATTCTTTGATCAACGCTCTGTATTTGAAGATGTCTTTCTTCATCAAGTAGTTCAACAAGCTTCTACGCTTACCAACCAACTTAATCAAAGACAATTCCGCACTCTTGTCTTTGCGGAATTCCTTCAAGTGTGCACTGATAAAATTGATTCTCTCAGTGAACATGGCAATTTGGGCTTCGGTGCTGCCTGTATTGGTTGCAGAGCCTCCGAAGGTGTTAAAAATTTCTTTCTTTCTTTCAGCAGTTAATTGCATGGCTATCTCAAATGGGAGGCAAAGATACAAAACAAAAATGACTAAATGTGGATATTCTTGTGAAAAAGTTTCAAAAAGACCACTCATCCAAAGCTGTACAAATGAATGGGCCGAAAACTAACCTTTAAACTACCTTTGTACTTCCCATGCGCGAACTTTTATTTTTAAATCAATACCTCATCAAATACGGGAAAATGATGTTATGGGGCATCCTTTTTATCTTGCTCACCAACGTATTTTCTGCTTCTGTGCCAATTTTGGTCCGTTTGGGATTGGATGAAGCGCTAAAACAGTCGCTTTGGATCACTGGCCGGGGCGATGCTTTGGCGTCGAGTCTCATCTTCCAGACCGCTTTGGCGTTTGGTGTGGGCATTTTGTTATTGGCCATTGTACGCGGTGTATTCATGTACTTCATGCGTCAGACCCTGATAGTTGTATCGAGAAAAGTGGAATACGACCTTAAAAATCGCCTCTACAACAAATATCAAAAGCTGGGAGAATCATTTTATCGCAAACACATGACGGGTGATTTGCTCTCCCGCATGAGTGAAGATGTTTCAAATGTTCGCATGTACATCGGTCCGGCCATCATGTATTTCGCCAATATGATATTCACCTTTGTGGTGGTCATCTATCAAATGGCGCAAGCCAACGCATCGCTCACAATATGGGTTTTACTACCATTGCCTGTACTCTCCTATTCCATTTATCAAGTGAGTCGCCGCATGAATTTGGGCAATAAACAGATACAAGAACAACTGTCTGTGATCACTGCAAGTGCCCAGGAAACATTTGCTGGAATTCGCATCATTAAATCTTTTGGGATGGAAGCCACTTTCAGCGCCAAATTTCAAGCCGAAGGCGAGGAGTATAAAAATCGAAACATGAAACTGGCCAAAATCAATGCACTCTTCTTTCCGATGATGCTGTTGCTGATGGGTTTGAGTACCTTGATCGTGATTTATCTGGGCGGGAAAGAAGTTGAAAAAGGTGCCTTTACCCCCGGTAATTTGGCCGAATTTGTGATTTATCTCAACATGTTGATATGGCCTGTAGCGAGTTTGGGATGGACAACCGCTTTGGTACAAAAAGCCGCTGCCAGTCAAAAGCGCATTAACGAGTTTTTAACGGCTGACGAGCACCAAGAAATCGCTGGTAAACCTTTCGTTTTTGATCGGGAAATCACCATCGACAACCTCAACTTTACTTACGAAGGCAAAACACAACCCGCATTGAAGAACATTTCACTCACCATAAAACGCGGTGAAATTTTGGGTGTTACAGGCAGAACAGGCTCAGGCAAATCAACCCTGGCGCAATTGTTATCCGCAATGTACTATGCCTCACAAGATGCCTCTCACGTGCTCATCGATGGCGTACCGATGCACGAAATCAACCTCCATGATTTCCGCCGTCATTTGGCCTATGTGCCTCAAGATGTATTTCTGTTTTCTGAAACCATCAGTGACAATATTGCGTTTGGTATTGAAACAGGTGAACTATCACCGGAAGAATTACAAAAAGCAGTGACGGCTGCCTGTCTCGACAAAGATATCCCGCAGTGGCCCAACGGTTTGAACACATTGCTTGGCGAAAGGGGTGTGAGTTTATCGGGCGGACAAAAACAGCGCGTTGCCTTGGCCAGGGCTTTGGTAAAGCGAGCGAGTTTGTATGTGTTGGATGACTGTTTGAGTGCGGTTGATGCGGAAACGGAGCGACAGATTATTGAGCATGTATCCCACTGGCTGAAAGATGCCACAGCCATTGTTGTGGCCCACCGAATTGCTCCATTGCGGATGGCCGATCGCATCATCGTGTTGGAGGAGGGTGTCATTACTGACATTGGTAGCCATGATGAATTGGTTCTTCGATGCGATTATTATCGCAATTTAAACGAAAGCCAAAGTGCTGAACTCCAATGATAAAGGCGCACCAAGCGTTAAAATGACACTTGTTTATTAATTTAACTTACATTTGTGTGCAGAACCTCAATAATTTTTGCATATTTGCCTAGAGATTTGAGTTCTCGTATTAACTAGAAGATGATGCAGGAAGAAAACTACAACAGAGATTCTCAAGAGGAGATCTTTTCCAAGCGTGTACGTGCAGGCAAGCGCACTTACTTTTTTGATGTAAAAGCCACAAGAAACAACGACTATTACATCACTATTACTGAAAGTAAGCGAAGCAAGTTCGACGATGGTAATTTTGTGAAGATGAAGATTCATTTGTACAAAGAGGACTTTAACAAGTTTAGCGATGGCTTGGCAGAGACCATTGGTCATGTGAAGACTACCTTGCTACCTGAGTACAATTTTGACGAATACGACCGTCAAGACGAAGATTACATCTAGCATTGGGTGTAAGGTTTCCTCACTAGACCACCTTCTTTTTTTGTATCACCGGAATTAGCCGTGGCTTTTCCTATTTTTGTGCCGTGTTCAAACGTGTTTTTATTTATGGCTTGGCATTTGGCTCTTTGAGCGCATCCATGCTGTTGGTACAATACCTCAATGGGTTGTACAAAACCACATCATTCGTGGCTTTCTTTCCGATGTTTTTCAACTTGGTGATTCCTGGAATCGGGGTTTACTTGTTTGTGAAGAGTTTGATGCACATGCAAACCGACAAACCCATCAACATGGGTAAGGCGTTGTTTTATTCCTTGATGATGGCACTGGTCATGGCAGCCACAAACATTGCAGCTTACCAGCACATTTACCATAACAAAACCGAAATCATTCAAGATTGGAGAAAATTGCAATATGCGGCAATCGACCGGAGTGTGAATAACGATACGAGCATCGCCCTGAACGATAAGTCCAAACAAAAGACGTTGTTGAAGGAGAATTTTGATGTGAAAATCAGTCCTTCCTCCTTTGGTGGCTTTGAACTAATGATGTGTGTTTCAACCAGTATGGTAGTGGCGTTGATGGTGTTTGTGTGGAACATGAAGCGCACTTAAAATAGTATGCCATGAAGAAGATCTTGGGTAGAATATGGTTGGTTTGGGCGGGCTTTTGGTTCGTGTCGCTGTTTCTGCTCGTTTACCCTTTCTTGTGGCTATTGCTGCAATCGTCCAAAACCTATCGACTAGCACATGGGCTTCGTAAAATTTGGGGAAGAACCACATCACTGTTGGCGTTTGTTTGGCCGGTAGTTCGCTATGAGCAGCCATTGCCCAAAAATCAGCAATTGGTGTTTTGTCCCAACCACATTTCATACTTGGATATTCTTACTTGTGGTAGTTTTTTGCCCGGGTTTAATTTTTTCATGGGCAAAATAGAGCTGTCGCGCATACCGTTGTTTGGCATATGGTTTCGTACATTGGATATCGCAGTGCATCGAGAGAGCCTCAGAGGTTCACACAAGGCCTTTGTGGATGCGTCCAACCAAATGGATGCTTTGGGTGCCAATTTGATTATTTATCCAGAAGGCAGAATTCCCGATAACGCGCCTCAAATCAAATACCCATTCAAGCCGGGTGCATTTCGTTTGGCCATTGAAAAGCAAATCCCCATTGTCCCAGTAACTTTGGCCGATAACCTAAAACGGTTTAACAGTGACACGTTTGATGGATCGCCAGGCTTGATGCGCATGTTTGTTCATGCACCGATTGAAACCAAGGGTTTATCGATAGATGATTTGCCAATGGTGCAAGAAAAAGTATACAATGTTATATCTTCACAACTCAAATCACTAGGTATCATATGAAAATCACCGAACAAAGAGTGAAAGAACTCGCCCATTTATCGCGCTTGCAATTTGAAGGGGATAATTTAACAAAAATGCAGAGCGATTTGGAGGACATCCTGGTGATGTGCGAAAAACTCAAAGAGGTAGATACAGAAGGTGTAGAGCCATTGATTTACCTAACAAACAGTGAAACCGTGTTACGGGAGGATGTGGTGGTTCAAACCATTACCCATGAAGAGGCACTGCGAAATGCACCCAAATCGGATAGTGATTTCTTTCGCGTTCCCAAGGTAATTGACGGCAATGGCTAGTGCCCTAATATCGCTTCAAGACATTCGAAAAACCTATGTACTGGGCGATCAAACAGTGCACGCCCTAAAAAAAATTGATCTTGATATCCATCAAGGAGAGTATATGGCTTTGATGGGACCCTCGGGTTCGGGAAAAAGTACCCTAATGAACATCATTGGCTGCCTAGATACGCCTTCAGCAGGTAAATATTGGCTGAATCAAAAAGAAGTGAGCATGATGTCGGACGTTGAATTGAGCAAAGTCCGAAACGACGAGATTGGTTTTGTATTTCAAACATTCAATTTATTGAATCGATTGAGTTCATTGGAGAATGTTGCTTTGCCATTGGTATATGCTGGCGTATCTCAAAAAGAGCGTTTGGAACGGGCCCGAGAAACCCTGAATAAGGTGGGTTTGGGCAACCGATTGGACCATAAACCCAATGAGCTTTCTGGCGGACAAAGGCAGCGTGTTGCAGTTGCTCGTGCTTTGATTAATAATCCAAGTTTGTTGCTAGCAGATGAACCCACAGGAAACCTCGATACCCAAACTTCACATGAAATTATGGGGTTGTTCGAAGAGATTCACGCAGGAGGAAATACCATTGTTTTGGTGACCCATGAAGAAGACATCGCAAAACATGCCAAAAAAATTGTTAGGTTGCGTGATGGTTTGATAGCGTCATGATCAGTCCCATCATTGGTTGGTATTTTAAGCAGCGCGTGAAAGAGCTTCGCGCCAACATCGAGCGATCGTTGGAGAACCAAAACATTCTGTTTGGTGAGTTAATGGAGAAACTATCACTCACGGAATATGGTCGTAAGTTTGGCATAGAGAAATTAACCACCTATCAGCAATTCGCTGAGCGTGTGCCTGTAGCGAGTTTTGAAGATTTTCTGCCCTACATTGAGAGAAATCAGCGCGGTGAGCAATCATTGTTGTGGCCGGGAGATATTCGTTGGTTTGCCAAAAGCAGTGGTACCACGAGCAATGTGTCGAAGTTCATCCCCATGAGTTATGAAATCATGGAGCACAACCATTTTGAAGGTTCCAAAGAAGCCGTAACCCAGTTTTTTGGTTTTTATCCAGAGGGTAAAATTTTTGGTGGTAAAGGACTCTTAATTGGCGGAACTACCAAACAAAACGAAGGACAGGATTATTATTTTGGCGATTTGAGTGGCATCTTGATGGTCCATTTACCGTCTTGGGCAAATTGGAAAAGCACGCCGGATGTAGAAGTAGCGACCCTGGAAAGTTGGGAAGAGAAGTTGGAGAAGATGGTGGAAATCATCAAGGATGAAGATGTTACGAGTGTGAGTGGTGTGCCTACATGGACAGCTGTTGTTATGCAGCGTGTGCTTGAAGTAACGGGTAAGCAAAACATATTGGAAGTTTGGCCCAACTTTGAGTTGTTTATCCATGGTGGTGTAAACTTTGAGCCCTACCGCGAACAATTTAAAGCCTTCTTGCCCAGCAGCCAGGTTAAATATCTAGAAACGTACAATGCAAGTGAGGGCTTTTTTGGAATTCAATACCAAGCCGATCGATCTGAATTGGTTTTGTTAACGCATTTGGGAATTTTCTTTGAGTTTTATCCTGCCACGGAAGTACCTTCCATCCATAATATCGTGCCCCTATCAGCAGTGAAGCCGGGTATCAATTATGCGGTAATTATATCTACGGTGGGTGGATTGTGGCGCTATATCATTGGCGATACGATTCAATTTCACGGCCTCGATCCCTTTACCTTCAAAATTACGGGTCGCACCAAGTTGTTCATCAATGCATTTGGCGAAGAGTTGGTGATTGAAAATGCTGAAACCGCCATCGCCATGGCATGCAAAGAATTGGATGCAATTGTTACCGATTATACAGCAGCGCCTGTGTATCTGGATCAAAATGAAAATCCTGGACATGAATGGTTGATAGAGTTTGCAAAGCCACCGGCCGACCTAAAGGCATTTACCGAGTTGTTGGATCGAGAATTACAACGCACCAATGACGATTATAAAGGAAAGCGCGCTGGCGACATGCTCATGAAAATGCCACAGGTGATAGCCGTGCCAACTTTGACCTTTCATGACTGGTTGAAATCGAAAGGAAAATTGGGCGGACAGAACAAAGTACCCCGGTTGAGCAACGACCGCAAAATCATCGAAGAAATCAAAGGCATGATAGGGATATAATAGAGGGCAAAATTGTATTTTTGTCTTTTATACACCTATGTACGGAGCCATTAAACAACACTTGGCGGCTGAGCTGAAAAGCATCGAAGAAGCCGGCCTTTTTAAAAAAGAACGCATCATCACGACCCCCCAAGACGCCGTAATCAAATTGGCAGACGGCAATGAGGTTGTTAATTTTTGCGCCAATAATTATTTGGGATTGAGTAGCCATCCACGCGTATTGGAAGCGGCGAAGCGTGCGATCGATACCCATGGTTTTGGAATGAGCAGTGTGCGGTTTATTTGTGGAACACAAGACATCCACAAGGAGTTGGAGGCCAAAATTGCTGACTTTTATGGTACCGAAGACACCATTCTTTATGCGGCGGCATTCGATGCGAATGGCGGTGTGTTTGAGCCCCTATTGGGTGAGCAAGATGCCATCATTTCCGATAGTTTGAATCACGCATCCATCATTGATGGTGTGCGTTTGTGCAAGGCAATGCGATTCCGCTACGAGAACAATAACATGGCCGATTTGGAAACCCAGCTCATCGCAGCACGTGAAAAGGGTGCTCGCTTTATTTTGGTGGTTACCGATGGTGTTTTCTCGATGGATGGCTATGTGGCACAACTTGATAAAATTTGTGATTTGGCTGAGAAATATGATGCAATGGTGATGACCGATGAGTGTCATGCTGCAGGATTTATCGGGGCCACCGGTCGTGGTACCCCAGAATATTGCAATGTGATGGGTCGGGTAGATATCATCACAGGTACTTTGGGTAAAGCCTTGGGCGGTGCGATGGGTGGATACACCACAGGCAGAAAAGAGATCATTGAATTGTTGCGTCAGCGCAGCCGTCCATACTTATTCAGTAACTCTTTGGCACCCAGTATCGTTGGTGCGAGCATCGAAGTGCTGAATATGTTGAATGAGACTACCGCATTGCGCGATAAATTGGAAGCCAATGTAAAGCGTTTCAAAGCGGGAATTAAGGCGGCTGGATTCGATATCAAGGATGGCGACAGTGCCATCGTGCCGGTGATGTTGTATGATGCCAAGTTGAGTCAAGACATGGCGAATGCATTGTTGGCAGAGGGTATTTATGTGATTGGCTTCTTCTTTCCGGTTGTTCCGAGAGAGCAAGCAAGAATTCGGGTTCAATTGAGTGCGGCGCATGAATTTGAGCACATCGACAAAGCCGTAGCGGCATTCACGAAAGTGGGTAAATCATTGGGCGTAATTGCCTAAACCCCTATATTTGTTTTTTA
>JACCDS010041979.1_pt1 | contig 114232 bp, 94 predicted proteins | sample 7446441 | NCBI WGS metagenome assembly JACCDS01 (sample SAMN15323445, study PRJNA562643) | freshwater metagenome | isolation source: river surface water | place: USA:Blue River Watershed | collected 2017-08-17
AGCCGCAACCCATTTCGGGCGGCAGGTCTTCCCACTGAATACCGGTCTTCAAGACGAACAAGATGCCGGTCAACGCGGCACGGTCGGGAATGCGCGGTCGGCCACCGCGAACTGAGCGCCGGTGCACAGGTAGCAGCGGGGCAATGACGGCCCACAGGTCGTCGGTCAGGATAGGCTTGGCCATGGCAACACTCCGTGTGCAGAACACTTGTTCGACCACGACCAGCGACTGCGGTTTGATTCAATTGAGTATTGTTAGACGCTCTAAATCCAAGTTGCGGGACGATCATTGGCTGGAGGCATATTTCTACATATCTTCGAGACTGTCGATTTGCCGCCAATCTGACTCGGCAGCATCTCAATCTTGCGTTCGTCCCGAATGCCAGCTCCTGAGTCCATCGTACCGTGATCCGAATGCAAAACGGATCCCTTCTTTTGACGCGTCGCCGAAGTAGGACATTGCCATTATTTCCATAATGCTCCCGACTCTCGGCGTGCCTCCGGAGCGCCGCGCTTCCCGTTACTCAAAATAGTAAGTTTCCGTTTCACCTGCTCAATAGTTCTGATAGATTTGTATCGCTACTGAGTCCAGCCATGACTGCCTCGCTATCTATTGGCAAGGTGTACGGCGTACCCAAGTACGAGAACTTTACAGGCGTACAAATGGATCTACACAATTCTCTGATTGAGGACAGCGGTCAAGCTGCGATTTGGTTAATGCCCGCTGGTGACAGCGCATCGAAACCATCGGATGCCAGCAATCGCAGTCAATCGAATAACGATAGAGATGCCTGCCAAGCATCAGTCCTGGAAATCCTTGAGTCACAGATCATTCCCAGCCTGCTCAAGTCGACCGCGCATTCACTGCCTTTTTTCTCGACCGACGGCGTTCGTCGGAAATTGCCAACGGCCCAGGAAATCGCCAATTTCGCTGAGATCTGCATCAGCGCCGATCCAGATTTGCCGGATGCCTTTGTTCAGGGGCTAATGGCCGAAGGACTGAATGCCGAATCTATTTTCTTGCACCTTCTCACGCCGGCGGCACGGCATCTCGGTTATTTGTGGGACGAAGATTTGTGCGACTTCACGAAGGTCACAGTTGGCTTGATACGAATGCAGCAGATCACGCTGCGACTCGGTAGCGACTTTCAGGAGCAACGTAAATCACCGATGTCAGGCAGACGGGCCATGTTCGCGCCTGTCCCGGGCTCGCAGCACACCCTGGGTGTGCTGATGGTCTCGGAGTTTTTCCGTCGCGAAGGATGGCAGGTTTGGATGGAGCTCAGCAGCTCCGAGGTGCAGTTAGTGAGTGCCGCCAAAAAAGACTGGTTTGATGTCATCGGTCTGTCGATCGGCACCGAAGCGCACGCTGAATATCTTGCAGAATTCATTACCGAACTTCGGTTGAAATCATCAAACTCGAACGTAAAAGTGTTGATTGGTGGCCCCGCGTTAGTAACTACGCCTCGCCTCTGTCAGGCTGTCGGTGCCGATGGTTGGGCGAGTGATGCAATCAGTGCGATTGAGTTGGCAAAGCGAATGATCGTTTCGCAAGAAGCTCAAGCTCCTGCGCCATCGACCCGCAATCCGGCCGCTGTAAACAGCTCTATTGCAGCCGTCAGAAGCGTCATGGCTGAATTTCGGCAGTTACGTACCAGCCGCGGAATTACATTAAAAGATGCGGCGGATCAATTGTCGATTGGCTATGCGTCCTTGACGAAATATGAACTGCTGGATCGCCACCCGAAGCCTGAGGTGCTGGAAAAAATACGGCGCTGGATCATCTCAGTTGAAAATCAATCAAGCAAGGTCGTTAAAAAACGCTGACTTCGGCCCAAAGTTTGGACGATGGGCAGGGAGATCAGTTAGGTGAATTAGACGCCGCTGGAATAGGTCGAACGCGAGAAAATCAATGGCGATCAGCTTGTTTGGAAATATTTCAATGCAGCACAAATATCTTCGCAGGCGATATTTTTCGCTGGCACCATTCAGTTTTAGAGCAATCCTCAAATTGCTCGCAGCAGGCTCATCGCTTTTTATCTTCACATCATCTATGGCTATTGAAGGTCGCCGAACACGGTGCTGCTGTAATTCGATTTAGCGGCTGGACTACGCAGTCATCAATTCAGGATCAAACCAACCGTCTTCGAAATTGGATGAGCGATCAGGGGTTAGAGGCCATTGGAAACCCCCGGATTGCCCGTTACGACGGCCCACTTACTTTGCCTTGGCACAGGCGTAATGAAATAATCATTCCCGTCAAAACACAACCATAGGCTGGAATTGTCTGTCAGACCGGGAGTAGTCCAATTCGCTCTTTTAACAAGTCTGTAGAAATAAAAAAACGAAGGGCAAGAGCGGAGCAGGATAGTTTGATCTGGCGCTAGCCAGCATGCAGCCGTGTCGCTTTAGAAACTGCAGACCGTCTTGTTGGCATATGTCAGTAAATCTTCAACCAGAGGGTAAAATTGAGGGTTAAATATTTCATGCCATATAGAAAAATGGCTTGTATAAAGCAGTTTTCCCGATTATTCGAATCCCTCGCTCATAAGTGAAAATGAAATGCGCTTTTCGGCGCATTTTTTATTTCTGCAAATACCATTTGATATGCCAAATTATGCCGGCTAGATTTTCCATGTAACGGAAAAACTGCCAGGCAAAAGTTGTTGCTGGAAAACCATATTCATTTTGTCGACGCACTTCAAGAGGCTTAGCAGTATCGTATCCGACCTTTTTGGCACGCCTTCCAAACGAGAGCGCGAGAAAAGTCAGAAAATTTTCCAGATGTTTTCCGGGCCCCGGGGCTTTGCCGGAACGTTAACCAGTTCTTGAGCGGTCGGTCGATTCCGGTGGATTTTTCGCAGCCTGAACCAGCGTTCAGTTGATGAAGGTTTGCCGGACATATGCAATCGGTGCCGCCGCATCCGCCCCTCAAGTGCCAGATTGCGTGTCGACGCCGGCGGACCGGCTTCACTCTGCCCGGTATCGATAGGCTGTTCGGACACAGAGCTACCAGAGTCGCTGAAAGCCGCGTTTGCCTCCGCGATGGCTGAGCTGAAGTCCTGCTCGGCCGCAGCGATATCGTCGGCCAGCGTACGCCCTAGATCATTCAGCTCGCCGGATGTCGTATGACGACCGACTTCCTCCTTCAGCTGGCTCAGGTAGGAAGATGCCCGTCCATAGAGTTTGCCCGCCATCCTGGCCACGATAGGAAGGCGCTCCGGGCCAATAACGATCAGTGCGACGGTGCCGACGACAAACAGCTTGCTGAATCCGAGATCAATCATCCGACTTCCCCTTGCACCTGTTAGCTGCGATCCGCTGCACTAATGCGTATCAGGTACCTGACCCGCAAACGATCCGCATCAATTCCTCATTTTGCGTACCTTCAACGACGGAGCGCCACTGATCTTCCACGCCATCGCTTTCACTGATCCGCTTCCCCTCAAGATTGAGCTCAGCGTAGAACTCACCCGATAAATAACGGAATGAATTCGTCGCGCAATTAAACTCTTTGGTGGAACGATTCGACAGCACACCGCGCAAGGGAAAGCTGTAATTCAGCATCTCGATCACAGTCGCGAAACGTCCCGCGACCTGAATGCTTTTGTCGTCGTAGTAAAAAGTCGCCTTGCCGTTATCGCCATACTCGACCCAGGCTGCATGGACCGGCGCTACCGAAAGCACGACCATCGCTGCTACAGCTGCATAAGTGCGCCGCATTCATTGGTCTCCGGTTGATGGCTTCGTCTGGCGGAAAATCCGCAGATACAGATAGCCAGTCGCAATGCCGATCGCAAACAGATACGAGCCTATCGTCAAGGTCCAGTCCTCCAGCCCTACATAGGGCCCGATCACATGCTTGAACAGCAGGTACGTGATAGAGGCGATACCGATATAGGCAAGACGATCGCGGTGACTGGCGGAGCTGGTCATAAGCGGCATGAATCAGAGAGAGTTAACGAATGCGATCAGCGCCTCGCGTTCCTCGCGACTCATCGATGCAAACGCATCGCGAGAAGGTTTAGCCTCACCACCATGCCAGAGGATGGCTTCGATCACGTTACGTGCGCGACCATCATGCAGCAGGTTGGTACTTCCATTGACTTGGTAGGAACCGCCAATTCCCCACAAAGGCGCGGTTCGCCAGTCCCGACCACTTGCCAGAAAATCCGGCCGGCCATCAGCAAGGTCGGGTCCCATGTCATGCAGCAGCAGATCGGTGTACGGATGAAAGCTGCGGTTAGCCAATGGCGGCAGCAGCGGAAATTCGCTGGTCCTGAGTTCGGGAACATGGCAGGAAGCACATTTTGCGGCGTGAAATAATCGCTCGCCGCGTTTCACTTCATCGCTGTCTGCATTTCTTCGTGGTGGTGCATCCAGCGCAACCGACCAGAACTCCAGATCGTCCCACGCGTAGTCAAGCAACTCCGGCCGATTCCCCGGCGGCATGGCGCGACAGGCTGCTTGTATCGGAGGGCAATTTTCTTCGATATAGAGCGATGAGGTCACGCCCATGTCGCCGTGAAACGCAGCGGCGATCTGCTGACGAATGCTGGGTTGATTTGCCTTCCAGCCGAAACGTCCCAGTGCCATACGATCATGGATGTCGTCGCGAACATAGTTGGGCCGCCCATTCAGTCCCTGGGATTTTTGCAGTTCTGCCAGCGCCAGAATGTCCTTCTCCGACACCGCTTCCAGATAACCCATGCCAAACACGACCTGCGTGTTACGCAGCGACGTCATGACCTTGTGATCAATCGGCCCGAAGTTGGCATTCTCGATCCGTATCGCTGGCCGGCGCAGTTCGACCTGGGTACCGTCGCCGAGCGCCACCATTTCCGTCAGCCAGTCGATATAGAGCTCGGCTTCGGCAGGTTTCAGGTTTTCCTTCAGCCCCACGTTGACGGCAAACACCTGTAGCTGATCGCCGTAGTTCGGGTGAGGATTGGGTCCTCCGTTGGGACCCGGGCCCTCAACTGACAGGCGCAGCAACTGCTGGAACGCGATGGCACCGCCCTGATCGAAGGTGCGCCCGCGTCCGCCCTGTACATGGCAGCCGACACAGGAGTTGGCGAGGAAGGTCGGTCCCAAACCCCATTCGCCACCTAGTAGCGGAAACACTACCCACGGCGCGCGAAACTGCTTTTCGCCTGCCTTGAATTTCTGCAGTTGCTGATGCGACAGGCCGGGGACAGGCTGCATGAAGATTTCATTAGCCGCGATCGGCTTCGGTGCCGATCGGATGACTTGTGTTTGTACGCTCAACGGCACGGCCAGCATCGCCGATAAAGCCAGACCTTGCATCGACCGCCATGCCAGACGAGCGATCCGGCTGGGCCGCTCAGTGCTGCCGGAAACGTGGATGATCTGTGTCCGGTCCATCAACTGAATCAGGGGAGGTCGCGCGCAACGCGGAAACCGAGTTGATAGTTGCGCATACCTTCTGCCTCCGCATAGCGATAGGCTGCCCTTGCGGTGGACGCACCATCAACCCAACCTCCACCACGAACGACGCGTTTTTCGCATGCGCCCGAATGCGGCCTGACCGAGCCGTCATCGGGCGCGCCGGTGTAGCCGGTCTGATGGCAGTCGGCGACCCATTCGCGGACATTGCCGATCATGTCATGCAGGCCAAAGGCATTCGGTTTGTATTTTCCTGTAGGCGCGTTCTCCTCGGCACTGTCGTCACACAGCACGTGTGACCAGACGTAGTTCGGGTGGGCCTTCTTGCCGGACTCATCGTGCAGGTTCGCGAATCCGCAGGCTTTATTGCGATCGTCATTGCCTCCCCAGTACCATGGAGTCCGCGTGCCGCCACGCGCCGCATATTCAAACTCGGCCTCACTGAGCAGGCGGTATGACTTTCCTGTCTTGGCCGACAGCCAGGCAGCGTAATCCTGTGCATCGTTCCACGAGATATTGATCGCCGGGTAAGCATTCCTGCCGAAGCCCGCATCGTCGGCCTTCATGCATTTGCCATCGGCAGTACAGGCATCCCATTGCGCGAAGGTTGTCTCCGTCTTCGCTACGGCAAATGCTTTGGCGATTCGCACAGCGCGCTGCGGTTTTTCGTCTAGATGGCCGCTCTCGGCTTTATCGGAACCCATCGTGAATTCACCGGCCGGCACCACCATCATGTCCGGACATACATCGCAATCGCGGAAGCTCCGACCGGATTCTTCCGCGCAAGCCGGTGCCAGAGTCATCGACAAGGCGGTGGACAGGGAAAAGCAGTACGCTATTTTTTTTATAGTGATCATGATGTGATGGACTTCGCAAAGGCATCGTCGACGTGAAATAGCCGGCAGGCGGGGCCTGCCGGTAATGTCGCAGTGTCATGGGATTTCCCCAATCGCCGCCAGACGAGAGAGAGTAAATCGATCAGTCAGTCCTGCCGGACCGGTTCAGCATTTCTGTTCCATTTTGCAGGACTTGTATTCTTCGTCTTTCTGAACCATGCCCTCGCAGGCTTCCTTCACGTTCAGCTTTGCATTTCTGCACGCGGTACCGAGTGCAACCATTGAGTCGGTGGCTGCGTTTTTCTGGTCGCAGAAATAGTCTTGCTGCTTTTTCGCGTCTTCACAGGTACCGACACGGGTTTTTTTCTCACCATGGTGATCGGCTTGCGCAGGGCTGAAGCACAGCGCAAGCAGCCACGACGCGTACACGAGCTTTTTCATTTTTTAATGTCCTCCAATGTGCGCTGTTGCACGAGTCAGGTAATCGCGGGCGTCAGGACGCCCGCGATTTTCCCGATCAGCCGGCTTCGAACTCGCGACCGTTCTTCGCGATATAACCGTAAGCGGCATTGCTGCGCTCGCCGCCCATCGCCAGATACTCGGCCTTCATCTGGGCGATCATGTCGTGGTCGAACGCGCGAGCGTCGGCCGCGATCTTCTGCGCGTCCAGTCGATACAGCTTGGCCGAGTTGAGGCCGAAGATCTTGTTCTTCACGGTACCGCGACCGTCGCCGAGCTTGATCTTCCAGTTCTGCTTTTTCATGATGTCGTCCGGGATCTCGAGACGACGCATCGCTTCGATCTGCCACTGCGGCGAGCCGTACCAGACGGAGTCCGTACCCCACACAACGCGGTCCGGTCCCATCAGGTTGACCAGCTGGCCGACGAACGCCGAGCAGAAGCGCGGGTCAGTCACAGCGGTACTGGCGAACACCGAGCCCAGCTCCGCGTACACGTTATTGACACCAAACTTCTCCGGGATGCGTGCCAGATCGGTCGACCACTGGATATAGCCGTTCTTCTCGAACTGTGCCATTTCCTGGTCCGGCTTGTCGGCCAGCCACGGACGTAGCGCGGCGTGGTAGATCACGAAATTCATCTGCGGCCAGTCCTTAGCAGCCTTGCCTAGGTCGTTGACTGTTGCATGCTCCCAGGTGCCTGCGAAAGCCTTCTCGTAATCACGCGGCATCAGACCCTTGTGAATGCAGATCGTATTGATGCCGGCCTTGATCGCCTTCTCATAGAACGGATACATCAGTTTCTCGTCATCGAGGCGCCATGCATATTTCGATGGACCGAATGGGTCACCGATGGTGTACGACTTCCATGAGACTGGTTTGAGCTCGGCGATGGCGCGGTCGACTTCGTCCATCCAGTTCGGATATTTCGGTGTAATCACCGAGTGACCCAGCATGCGAACGCTGCCGGCCATCTTGTTGACTGAGCGGCAGGCGTTTTGAATCGCATCATTCGACAGCAGCCACCAGTTCGGATCGTCGAATGGTGCGCCGGAAAGCAGGGCGACCGTGGTATCCGAATCGAGGAAGATCTCTTTCAGGTAGTTGTCCATCTTGTAGCGCGCGAGCGTAGTCGGCACGTTGCCGATGTTCGGGTTGACGCGTGCGCCCTCTGCCCATTTGGTCAGGCCAAGAAGTCCTTCCTCCTTAAAGTCGTCACGGATGAAGTGGGTCTGGTCGTCGAAGATGAACTGGCCCTTGTAGCGTGCGCGTCGGTCGCCGGCGGCATCCATGTCCCTGGCCTCGGCCTCATCGACCTCGAACATCTGTCCATACACCTGGTTCATCGCCAGGAAGGCGGTCGCCATGCCGGATGACGTTGCGAGGAACTGCCGGCGACTCATGTTGTGACGCTTCGCTTCCTTGTCGGCCATTTCCTTGATTAGGAACTCGACCTTCTTCTGCTTCTCGGTCTGCGGCAGCGGGTTATATTCGCCGTTCGATACGATTTGGGTCGGTACCGGCGAGCGGAAAGCTGCCTCGTCAGCCGGCAGGCACTCGTCGAATTCCCGATCCGTCATCGATACCCCGAAAGGTCTCTGCTTGTCTGTCATTACAGTCTCCTCTTGTTTTCATCATCAAAAGGCCATTCGGCAACCAGCTCAGCTGTGAAGCGCTGGCGACAACGACCCCGGTCCGGCCATGAACCGGGATGGCATTCGCTGAAAAAGTGAAGTTGCCCGGCAGACCTTGTCTTGCAAGCGGCATGCCAACGGGGGGAGTGCGATGTGCAGTTGCCGCAAAGTCTGTTGCAGGGATACTAATAACGCGGTGACAAAGCTCGCAGTTGCCCGAACTGCGCCAGTGTCCTGCGGCGCGACATCGCTTGTGCGATGCAAACGGCGGAGTAAAAAAACAGTAGGGAGATACTTTGCGAGCGGTGATGACTTGGCAGTGTCGATACAGACCGACACAAGATCTGATACGAGTGTAAAGGGGCTGTTTCAGTGTGCTGACGACAGCTTGGTCGGTGTGTCAGTGTTGCAGCCGGCAGAGTGACACCTGTATCAATGTAACGGGAGGGTCGCGTCAGAGTGGCGGTGAAATGCTGAAGCGCTTCATCCTGCGGTACAGCGTGACGCGCGATACGCCCAGCATAACCGACGCCGCCGTCACGTTCCAGCGGGTAGACCGCAGCGCATCGAGCAATTGCGCCGCTTCCGGATGCAGGTTGGCCGGCATGAGCTCGACTTTGGTCGGCGATGTGGTTCCTGCGGCACGACGTCCGAAATTCTCCGGAAGGTCAGCTGGCGTGATGATATTGTCCTGGCAGACCGCCGCCGCATATTCGATCACGTTGCTGACTTCGCGTAGGTTGCCCGGCCAGTCATGCGCAAGCAGCATCGCACGCGCAGTCGGATCGATATCGGGGCGCGTCACTTCATGCTTGCTGGCGTAACGCTCGAGTATCCGGTCGATCACCCAGTCCTGATCTTTGCGTTCCCGCATCGCCGGCAGCGTGAAGCGCGCGCCGCAAAGCCGGTAGTACAGGTCGTCGCGGAATTCGCTGCGGCTTGCCATCGCCTCCAGATCGCAGTGGGTTGCTGCGATCACGCGGATATTGACCGGAATCGGATCGATCCCGCCGACCGGAAAGACTTCGCGTTCCGACAGCACGCGCAGCAACTTGGCCTGCATGGGCTTGGGCATGTCGCCGATCTCGTCGAGGAAAAGCGTGCCCCCGTCGGCCTGCTGTACCAGTCCGCGCTTGCCCTTGGTCGACGCGCCGGAGAAACTGCCCGGCGCATAGCCGAACAACTCACTCTCCAGCAGGGTATCGGGGATCGCTGCGCAATTCACAGCGACGAAAGGCCCCTTGCTGCGCGCGCTGCTGGCATGGATCGCTTTCGCGAAAAACTCTTTGCCGGTGCCGGTCTCGCCCGTGATCAGGATGCTGATCGGTGAATTGATCAGTTTGGCCACGCGCTCGACCTGCCGGCCAATGGCCGGGTCGCCGCCGGACAGCGATGCGAGTTCCTGCGGAATCGTCGGCTGAGCGCGTGCTGGCAAGCCGGCCGGCAGCGTCCGTTCTGGAGAATGCGCAGACAGGAACAGCACGCGCCGCGAGCCAGCCGCGATCACTGCGCGACGGTCGGCAGGCTGAAGCGAAATGTAGCGCGGCAGCTCATCAACCGTGATGTTGAGTAGCTCATCGATGCGCCGGCCGAGCGCGGGTTCACCACCGATCTCGTTGAACAGCAACTGCGCACGGTGGTTGCAGCCAATGACCTTGCCGCTTGCATCGATCGCCAACATATACTCCGGACTGACTTCGAGGAATTCGGGTGCATTAGACAATCGCAGTATCCATTCCTGCCGGTAGCGATAAAGGAAGTATGCATTCTCGATCTGATGCGCATACATCCGAACCAGCTGCAGCGCCAGGTGCTGGCTTTGTTTATGGACAGGCGCTGTCAACGCGGAGATATCGAGAACCGCCGTCATTTCGCCGAGAGGATCGTAGATAGGCGCTGCGGTGCAGGTCAGCGGGATATGGGTCGCGTCGAAGTGATCATCAAGGTGGACTGTCAGCGCCTCGCCGGTGCTTAAGCAAGTACCGACACCGTTGGTGCCGACCAGTTGCTCGCTCCAGTCCGAGCCAAGATAGAGCCCCGCTTTTTTGAGCGCCGGGTCGAGTTGCAGGTTGCCGATGAAGTCGACAGTCACGCCTTTGGAGTTCGTCAGCAGCACCACATAGCCGAGGTTGGAAACTTGCTTGTATAGCGATTCAAGACCGTATCGCGCGATCTGCAGGAATTCTTCAAGCCGATCCTGCTGCTCACGCACCTGATCGGTAGAGCGAATGACGGCTTCCTGCATGCGCGTCGGATCGAGCATGTGCTGGTGAACGCAGCGCATCCAGGAATTGCGAATGATTTCATCGTGCCGCAGTGCCGATGGAACGGCGATGCCAGACTCTGCAAGCTGCATCACCGTCTCGATGTGACGCCGTTGTTCAGAATGCACTGCGACCTCCGGGACTGTTCTATTTTTTAATTGTGTCGGCAAATCCGCTGCCGACAGATCGGGAGGGTAGTCCGGCCAATGAATTAGGGTCCGTTATGTTTCAGAGAGCAATATGACCTCGCCTATTCAACAAAATCAAACTTTAAATTTGTATTGCTCAGCGCTAATTCATTAATTCGATCAATCGCGCTGCCACGACCGAATTCAATTTGCTAATGGTCTTCGACGAAGTATCGGTGTGGCAGGCTATTTGCTTGATGGTTTCCGCTCGTATGGGTGCGAGGTGGCGCAAGGGGTAGGGGAGCGCGTACTACGGACCTGGCGAGATCGGTTTTGAAGCAGGTGTCCGCCTGAACTATCTGTGCCGGAATAAAAATTATGCTGATACATATAAAAAAAATAATGATAGTCGTCGGCTTGTGCATGGCGATCGCCAGCCCGCCGGCACTGTCGGGCATGCTGAAACGGCAAGACGTGGATCGCTGGTTCGACGGCCAGTTCATCGTCGGTGAGGTCGATGCCGCGATGCCCGTCTACCCGCTATTCGAAAAGCCAGCGGCAGGTGGCGGAGGTCCGCCGGTACTGAAAGGCTATGCATTCGAGACCATCGACTTCAAGCCGGTGCGCGGCTATAGCGGCAAGCCGATCAATGTGCTGGTGGCGATGGACCTGCAGGGAACCTTCATCGACTTGCGGCTGATTGATCATCGCGAGCCCTTCTTCAGCAACCCGACCGGACATGGTCGTCTGGCCAACTTCGTCTATCAATATGTCGACCTGTCTGTGCGACACGCAGTCCGTGTGCTCGATCATACGGGCCAGAGCAGCCGTGACGAGCAGTCCGCTGAGCTGCAAGGGGTCAAGCACGGTACGGTGAGTGCGGCGTCAATCACCAGAACGATTCTCACATCCGCTGCCGATATCGCGCTGACCAAGCTCGGCATGAGTGAGAGTGCAGTGGCGCGCCGTCGCGGATCGTCGGAACACTTTCGTCATCTGAGCTGGACCGAACTGCTTGACCACGGGATGATCGGCACCACGACCATTACGCGTGGCGAGATTGAACGGCAATTTGCTAACACCCGTTCTGCAGGCGCGGATGAACTTGCCGGCGCCCAGCCCAATGAAGCCGCATTGGTATTTCATGTCGCGCTACTGACGCAGCCGCTGGTAGGACGCAGCCTGATCGATGCCGAAGGCTGGCGCTACCTGAATGGTAATCGTCGCTCGGCCCATGTGCTAATGGTGACGGAGCACGGTCCCTTGGTTTTCGCGGAAGAAGAATCGCTGCGAGTCAAAGATGAGCAGCCATTCACGCTGAAACAACATGGCAAGGTGTTGAAACTGCGAGTGCTTCCTTACGAAAAGGCGCTCGCCGTGCCCGGCTATCCGGCTCGTACCCGTGCGCATCTGCTCGTGATCGACAAGTCGACGCCGCTGGATCCTGCCGAGCCTTTTGAGCTCGACTTCCGCCTCGCTCGAAAATTCGGCACCAATCAGGTGATGAACAAGGCTGAGGAACGCTGGTTCCGCCTCGACTATGACTATCACGGCTGGGAGACCCGCCTGTTCGACTTTGTCTATACGGATTGGGCTGAAGTCGACTGGGTCAAGGTATGGATCAGCCGTTCGGTCGATATCGCTGTACTTGTCGGCGGCCTCGTGGTGCTCGCGATCGCCCTGTTGATGCTGCGGCGGACCAGTGCCACGGGTACACGGCTGCGCATCTTCCGTATCGCTTATCTGCTCTTTACGCTGGGCTTCATCGGCTGGTATGCGCAGGGGCAGATCACCGTGATCAATATGACCGCAGCGCTTGAGTCTCTTTCTAGCGGAGGCGATCTGGGCTTCATGCTGAACGATCCGATGACGGTGATCATCTGGCTGTTTACCGGCGTGACGCTTTTGCTCTGGGGACGAAGTACTTTCTGCGGCTGGCTTTGCCCGTTTGGCGCGCTGCAGGAACTGATCAGCCTTCTGGCGAACGCCATCGGAGTAAGACAGCGACGCTTGCGCACTGCAGTTGACGCCCATCTGAAAAAAATAAAATATGTCGTGCTGGCCGTGATTGTGGGTTCGGCATTCATCGTGCCGAGCTTTGCCGAGCTGGCGGTCAAGGTCGAGCCGTTCGAGACGGCGATCAGTTTCTTCTTTGTGCGCGAATGGCCCTACATCGCCTGGGCTGTTGCCTGCCTTGCGCTCGGTATTCTGGTTTACCGCGGCTATTGCCGCTACATTTGCCCCCTGGGCGCGGCGCTGGCCTGCATGGGCATTCTGCGTCGCTGGAACTGGATACCCCGCCGGCCTGAATGCGGTACACCCTGCCAATCGTGCCGCCATCGCTGCGAATATCAGGCGATCAAACCGAGTGGAAAAATCGATTACAGCGAATGTTTTCAGTGCCTCGATTGTGTGGCCCTGTACCAGGATGCCCGTCGCTGCCTGCCGCTGATTCGTCAGCGCAAAGAGGGCGATATCAACATCGTGCAGCTACACCGCGTGGGAGAGACATGATGGAAATCCGCCACTACCTTCGGCCCGGCCGGGGGGATGTGCTGCCTCAGAATAAACCAGGAGATTGATTGGCGAGCCCGAGTGTCAGACTTGCTAGAAAGAGCTTTTTGGCTGGCCATTCGGGGCCGCCAAACTCCTGCAAATGACTGTAATCGAGATAAATCCCAGACTTTTCTCTCTCAGACTCCGCCCTCTGCACAGAATCCGGAATTACAATTCTGCTTTCGGCACGAATGAAACCGTGAACCGACCAGCATTTTGAACCAACAGGAAAATGAAATGAGTAATCAACGGACGCAGCGCCGCGTGCACTTCAGTGAAGTGAAAGTGGGCCAGCGATTTTTTGACTTGATCAGCGCGGAATATTTCATCAAGCAATCCGACGTCTTTGCAGTGATGGTGACCGGTATCGGCGATGGCGTGACTGCCGATGAATTCGAGCCGGACGACGTGGTCAGGATAGAGGAGTAATCGTCAAATATCCCGCTAGCGGATTGTCTGTCACCGGTATTTTTCTTGTACCCGGTTGATCCTTAACGGGTCTGCCGCTCGTCTGCAGCCTCATGTGCCGGCTTGGGCCAGCCAATGCAATCCGGATGCGCTCGCAGGTTGCGCAGCCACCAGGCCCAGTCTTCCGGCACTAGCGACCACGGATCCGGATGAGCCAGTTCACGCGCTGCCCACAGCGGCCAGTGCGGGTTCGACAGCGCCGGGCGGCCGAGCATTACGATATCGACCGCACCTTCCCGTACCACGCTATCGGCAATGGCCGGTACGCCGAGGTTCCAGCTGGTCGCTACCGGAATGCCGACTTCGCGGCGCACCCGTTCCGCGCGCGATACCATCGCGGCGAGCTCAGCGAAGGGCTTGGGCTCCATGTCATCGGTATTGAAGCCCCAGCTCAGATCGGCAAGATCGAGTCCGCGCAACTTCATCATCGCCACCGCAGCCACCGAATCATCGAACTGCAGTCCGGCCGGATTCAGGTCATCCGAGCCTAACCGCATCGTCAGCGGCAAGCGCTCGGGCCAGACCGCGCGTACTGCATCAAGTGCTTCCAGATGAAAACGCAAACGGTTTTCCAGCGATCCGCCGTAAGCATCGGTGCGATGGTTTGCCAGCGGCGACAGGAAGCTCGCGCCGAGATAGCCGTGCGCAAAGTGCAGCTCCAGCCACTCGAAGCCGGCATCGAGTGCGCGGCGTGCTGCATCCGCATACGCGCGATGTAACTCATGAATCTCGTCGACGCTGAGCGGATGTACCGAGTAGGGACGCACGCCGCCGTAGGGCACATCAGACGGGCCACGCACCGCCCAGCCGCGCGGGTCGTCCGGTGGTAGCTGCCGCCGTCCTTCCCATGGCGGGCACTCGCTGCCCTTACGTCCGGTGTGGCCGAGCTGGATTGCCGGTACCGCCCCCATGTCTTTCACCAGCTTCGCAAGCCGTGCCAGACCGTCGATATGCGCATTGTCCCAGATGCCGGCGCAGCTGATACTGGTGCGTCCATCCGGCGTGATGGCGATCTGCTCGGGGAACACCAGCCCGAAGCCGCCGGCCGCACGCGAGCCGGCCAGCATGATGTGGAAATCGTTGATGTGGCCGTCGGTCGCGCGATGCTGCGTCATCGGCGACATCGCTATACGGTTGCGCAGGGTGATGTCTTTGAGCTTGAAGGGACTGAAAAGATCAGGCATGGAGCGAGAGGTTTGAAGTAGGAACATTCATCGTTCGGGATGATTGCCGAACCAGGTCTCGGTCTGCTCGCGTGCCGAGTACGGGCCAGCCATCGACATGATGATCCGCAGGGCCGGTTGGGCGCTGGCCGGTCCTCGCGACCGGGCTGGCCAGCTGATCCGGCATGCTCACTTCAGCCATTCCCGGATGCGCGCCGACAGCGCATCGCAACTGATGCCATAGCGGTCATGCAGCGTCGGCAGCGCGCCGGCGTCGAGGAATTCGTCCGGCAGGCCGGCGAGCTGGAAGCCGGCCGGCTGTACGCGATGACGCAGTAGCGCACTCGCCACGGCTTCGCCGAGTCCGCCCACCACAGAGTGGTTTTCCGCGACGACTACCAGCCGCGACTTGCTGCGCACCGTGTCGGTAATGGTTTTTTCATCCAGCGGCTTGATGGTCGGGCAATGCAGTACCGCGATATCGATCTTGTCGGACGCCAGAGCTCGTGCCGCCTCGAGCGCGCGCATCGTCATCAGGCCGCTGGAGATGATCAGCACATCGGCGCCATCGCGCAGCAGCTTCGCCTTGCCGAGTTCGAACTGGTAGCCATTCACCTCATCGAGCACCAGCGGCACATTGCCGCGCAGCAAACGCATATAGACCGGGCCGTGATGCTGAGCGATTTGCGATACCGCCTGCTCGATGTCGAGCGCATCACAAGGATCGACGATGGTCAGTCCCGGAATGCCGCGCATCATCGCGATATCTTCAATCGCCGCATGGCTGGGGCCGTAACCGGTGGTCAGGCCGGGCAGCGCGCAGCAGATTTTCACATTCAGGTTTTCTTCGGCGATCACCTGATGAATGAAGTCGAATGCGCGCCGCGTGCCGAATGCCGCGTAGGTGGTGGCAAATGGCGTCAGGCCTTCTTTCGCCATGCCGCCTGCTGCGGCCATCAGCAACTGCTCGGCCATACCCATTTGATAGAAGCGCTCCGGATACGTTTCGGCAAACAGGTGCAGGTCGGTGTACTTGGCCAGGTCGGCAGTCAGTCCGACGACTTCGGGATGATTGGCCGCATACGCAACCAGCGCTTTGCCGAACGGCGCGGACTTCACGCGCTGTCCTTCGGCGGCGATGGATGCAATCATCGCCGAGGTAGTGAGGCGGGGCTTTTTGTCAGCGACGGGCGCGTTCATGCGGAGACTCCTTGCGATTGCGACTGATCGAGCACGGCCAGCGCCTGCTGCCACTCAGGCGGATCGACGCGAATGAAATGATTCTTCTCGCGTTGCTCAAGGAAGGGGACGCCTTTGCCCATCAACGTATCAAACTGGATCACACGCGGCTTAGTTTCGGTGAGGGCGCGTGCAGTATCGAATGCATTCACCACCGCGCGCAGATCGTTGCCATCCACACGCTGCACATGCCAGCCAAACGCAGTCCATTTGTCGGCTAGCGGCTCGAAGCCCAGCACCTGGGTCGACGGACCATCAGCCTGCTGGTTATTGATGTCTACCAGGCAGATCAGGTTGTCCAGCCGATGATGCGCCGCGCCCATCGCCGCTTCCCAGGTCGAGCCTTCATCGAGTTCGCCGTCAGACATTGAGTTATAGACGAAGGCCGGATTCTTTTTGTGCTTCAGTCCGAGCGCCATGCCGACGCCGATCGCCAGTCCTTGTCCCAGCGAGCCGCCCGAAATTTCCATGCCGCGGGTGTAGGTGGCCATGCCCGACATCGGCAGATGGCTGTCATCGCTGCCGTAGGTCTCGAGATCGGCTTCGTCTAGAACGCCGGCCTCGATCAGTGCCGCGTAGTGCGCGATCGCATAGTGACCATGCGACAGCAGAAAGCGGTCGCGGCCCTCCCAGTCGGGCTCAGCGGGGCGCAGCGTCATCGCATGGCAATAGGCGACGGCCAGCACATCAGCCCAGCCCAGCGCCTGGCCGATATAACCCTGGCCCTGTATTTCACCCATTCGCAGTGCAAAGCGTCGGATGCGGTACGCGCTCTTTTGAAGCGTCGTTAGATCAGACATGAGATTTTCCTGTATCCATTGGTGACAACGTCAGCGTGCCAACGCAGAGCAAGCCTGTAGAAATCCACCGGCACGCGCGCAGAGGCGGAGAGCCGAGCATGCTCGCCTGCAGTGGCTACGCGAAATTGAGGCGCGTGCTCAGTGAATCAGCATGCCGCCGTTCACATCGAGCGTGATGCCGGTGCAATACGATGACAAATCACTGCCGAGGAACACGCAGGCACCCGCAACATCGGCCGGGCGACCGAGACGAGCCAGCGGAATGCTGTCCTCGATTTCTTTCTTGCGCTCGTCGCTGAGCTTGCCTTGTGTGATATCGGTTTCAATCAGGCCCGGCGTAATGCAGTTGACCCGAATGCCCTCGACGCCGAACTCACGCGCCATTGCTCGTGCCAGGCCGAGCACACCGGCCTTTGCCGCCGAATAGTGCGGCCCGCCGAAGATGCCGCCGCCGCGCTGCGCCGATACCGACGAGATGCAGACAATGGAGCCGGACTTCTGTTGACGCATGGTCGGCAGCACGGCTTGTGACATATACAGGGTGCCGCGCAGACTGACGTCGAGAATGCGATCATAGTCGGCGCCGGTGATGTCCAGCGTCTTCACTGGCTGAGTGATGCCGGCATTGTTGACGAGGATGTCGATGCGGCTGAAGGTTTTGACGATGGCTGCAGCGGCAGATTCGCAAGCCGCCTTGTCGGTGACATCAGCCACCAGACCTAGATGACCGCCGCCCAGCTTAGCAGCCGCAGCGGCCGGGTCGGCGCGCTCGAGGTCGAGGATCACGACGCGGGCGCCTTGCGCCGCCATTTCGCGGGCCGTGGCCAAACCGAGGCCATTCATGCCTGCGCCGCCGGTAATCACCGCGACTTTGTCCTTGAGCAGCATGGCTTTCGTCTCCATTGGGTGTAAGGGAGTCGCTAATCCGAGGGACTTGTGATCTCTTTCGGAAACCTGCATGCGACGGCGGCAAGACTAGCTCAAACGATAAGCTATGTCGATTAATGCAATTGAATTCAACCGCCATCAATTCACCCGATCGGGCTACATCGGTGCGCAATGCAAACTTCTGGTCTGTCTGGGCGATCTGTTCATGATGGAGATTTTGCACCGCGTTGCAACACGCCCTGTTAAGTCGTAGAACACAGTCTTTCGGTTTTCAATACTTCAATCCGCCTGTTTGGTACGAAGAGCATCGTTGTATGATCAACATCGTGCATTAGGCTTTAATTAGGCTTCATTCAGAATGGGATTAATTTGTTTTTCTGAAAATTATCTGCATTCTTCGTATTCCTTTGGATTCACGCGGCAATTACTGCATTCGGGCCGGCGGAATTGAAGGCCACGGCGCACGTCGTTTTCAGTCTGAGCAGACGTATGTGCGTGTGATTCTGATTTCTGGATGCATTGAAGCGCAAGCTGCTACATTTCTATCTTGTCAAATAAGAACCATATTGGAGATTGAAAGAATAATTTTTTTCTTCAATAATGCATGGCCCTAAATAAAGCACCGTTTGCTGCTTTAACAACCGCTCGTACCAAGAAGACCAATATAAATTCAGGAGGCCTTGATGTCTTATCGGATTAAAAAACGCCTGGGCGCATTGACCCTGCCGGTTCTGCTCACCGGCTGTGCAATGCATCAAGATATTGAAGCGCTGAAGGCACACGTTGACGAAGCATTGCGCGTGCATGCCGACAAGGTGGCCTCAAAAATGGGCAAGGAGCGTGCCGAGCTGACCGCCGTGGTGGAAGCGAATACGTCAGTATCGAACGAGGCGAAGGCGCTGGCAGCGGATGCCGCTGTACTGGCACAGGATTCCAAATCAACCGCAGAGGCGGCAAAGGCTGCTTCGGACATGGCGTCGTCCAACGCCGAGTCCGCGATTGCTGCTGCTGCAAACGCCAAGATCGTGGCAGACACCGCCAATGCCATCGCACAAACTGCGGCCGAAACGGCGGATGCTGCCAAAGCGGCTGCCGACCTCGCCGTGGAAGGCGCCGACATTGCGCTGGAAACTGCTGAAGAGGCAAAACTGGCGGCAACCACTGCTGTCGAAACCGCCGAAGCAGCACGTGCTTCCGCGGACATGGCGGTTGAATCTGCCGAGGCTGCTCGCGCAGTGGCCGACAACGCGATGGAAGGTGCAGATGCTGCGGTAGAAACTGCCGAAGCGGCCAAGAGCACGGCTGATGCAGCCGTTGAAACGGCCGAAGCAGCGAAGAGCTCAGCGGACGTCGCCGTTGCTACAGCCGAAGCAGCGAACAGCACGGCTGATGCGGCAGCCGAAACCGCCGCAGTGGCACGAAACACCGCTGACGCTGCGGTAGAAAGCGCCGAAGCGGCAAGAACCACGGCCGATGCAGCAGCTGAAACCGCCGAGGCAGCCAAAGTGACGGCTGAAAATGCCGTGGATGGTGCAGACATCGCGGTTGAAATCGCTGATGCTGCAAAAGCGGCATCGGAGTCGGCAATTGAAACCGCTGAAGCCGCAAAGGCGACGGCTGATGCCTCTGCCGATACGGCCGGTAATGCGGTTCAGACCGCGTTCGCTGCGAGCGGTACTGCGGGCGCGGCTGCAGCCACTGCAGAAGCAGCGAAGTCGAGTGCAACAGCGGCGGTTGAAACCGCTGAGGCCGCGAAAGTGGCAGCAGGCAATGCAGTAGAGACGGCTGATGCAGCAAAGACGGTTGCCGAGACGGCACTTGACGGTGCCGAAGAGGCCGTCGCCACCGCCGAGGCGGCCAAGACTGCAGCAGGCTTCGCGATAGATACCGCCGAAGCAGCACAGACTCAAGCCGGTGAAGCGGTCAGCACGGCAAATGCGGCGAAGACCACGGCCGACACCGCGCTGGAAATTGCAGACGTCGCGAAAGCCGCGTCTGACAATGCGAGCGCAGATTCGGTGCTTGCAGCAGATACATCGAAGCAGGCCGAGATGATCGCTGAGCAGGCCAAGGCAATCGCGGCTGCTGCCGAGTCGAACGCTAACTCGGCGCTCGCCGTTGCGAAAAACAGCGAGCAGATCGCCGGCAAGGCAGCTGACGCGGCAATGCAGTCTGACAAGCGCAGCAACGAAGCGGTGTCGATCGCTGCATCGGCGAATGCGTCGGTGGCGTCGGTGCAGTCGAGCGTCTTTGATGCCAAGTCGATCGCGATGGAAGCCAAGTCCGTTGCACACGGCGTGAAGGCCGAAATGACCCGTCCTGTCGACGGTCGTTAATGATTTACGGGCCGCGATGTCAGCGGCCTGTGTTGCACGAAAAAGCTCCCTGGTCTCGGGGAGCTTTTTTTTAAGCTGCTTTTTTTGGCTCCCTATCCTTTAAGGATCGATGTCACCTCCTAGTCACAATAATTCGATAGAATTGGAACCATGAAAACACCTGAAGCCATCGCCGCCTTTCTGGCTCTCGGGCAGGAAACCCGGTTGAACATCTTTCGCCTGATCGTCCAGCGAGGCGATACCGGCCTGACGCCCTCGGAGCTGGCAGAAATGCTCGGCATACCCAATGCGACGCTGAGCTTTCATCTGAAAGAGCTGCTGCATGCGGAGCTGCTGCTGGTCGAGCGGCAGGGAAGAAATCTCATCTACCGGCCGAACGTTGCGCTGGTCAGGGAGCTGAGCGGCTTTTTGCTCGAGAACTGCTGCGGCGGCAAGCCTTGTTTGCCTGTCCGGAAAAAAACTAAGGAAATCAGCCTATGAAAACTTACAACATCCTCTTTCTCTGTACGCACAATTCGGCGCGCTCCATCCTCGGCGAAGCGCTGGCGTCGACCGATCCGAGCAAAAAATTTGTCGGCTATTCGGCCGGCTCCACACCGGGCAAAGGCGTTAATCCGTTTGCTGCCGAGATTGCGGCAAAGCTCGGTTATCCGGCCGACAAGCTGCGCTCGAAGAGCTGGGAAGAATTTGCTGTACCGGGCGCACCGGTGATGGATTTCATCGTGACCGTTTGCGACAACGCGGCCGGCGAAGTCTGCCCGGTCTGGCCCGGCAATCCAGCCACTGCGCATTGGGGATTCCCCGATCCGTCGCAAGTCGACGGCGATGACGAGGCCAAACGGCAGGCGTTCAAAGAAGTTATGGTCGGTCTGCGCAAGCGCATCGAATTGCTGGCGGCAATGCCGCTGGAGACGCTGGACCGGATCAGCCGGCAGTCGGCGCTGAAGAAGCTGGCGGGCACATGAATTTCTTTGAACGTTACCTGACGCTATGGGTGGCTCTTTGCATCGTCACCGGCATCGCGCTCGGCGAATGGTTCGCGCCGGCGTTTCAGGCCATCGCGGCGATGGAGGTCGCGCATGTGAATCTGCCTGTCGGTCTGCTGATCTGGGTGATGATTATCCCGATGCTGATCCGGGTCGATTTCAGTGCATTGGGCGATGTGCGTCGTCATCTGCGCGGTATCGGTGTGACGCTGTTGGTGAACTGGCTGGTCAAGCCCTTCTCGATGGCGCTGCTGGGCTGGCTTTTCATTCGCCATTGGTTTGCGCCCTGGCTGCCTGCCGAGCAGATTGACAGCTATATCGCTGGGCTGATCTTGCTCGCCGCCGCGCCTTGTACGGCCATGGTATTTGTCTGGAGCCGGCTGACCGGTGGCGATCCGCTGTTCACGCTCTCGCAAGTGGCATTGAACGACACGATCATGGTGTTTGCATTCGCGCCGCTAGTGGGCTTGTTGCTGGGCGTGGCCAGCATTGCTGTGCCGTGGGACACGCTGGTGATCTCGGTGGTTTTGTACATCGTGATCCCGGTGCTGCTGGCGCAGCTGCTGCGCCGCCGCTTGCTGGCACGCGGTCAGAAAGTTTTCGAACAGGTGATGAATCGCGCCGGGCAGGGCTCAATCGTCGCGCTGCTGGCGACGCTGGTGCTGCTGTTTGCATTCCAGGGCGAAGCCATCCTGCGCCAGCCGCTGGTAATTGCGCTGCTCGCGGTGCCGATTCTGATTCAGGTGGTCTTCAATGCGGGCCTCGCTTACTGGCTGAACCGGCGCGCCGGCGAGAAGCATAATGTCGCTTGTCCGTCCGCGCTGATCGGTGCGTCGAATTTTTTCGAGCTGGCGGTGGCAGCAGCGATCAGCCTGTTCGGACTGGAGTCCGGCGCAGCACTGGCGACCGTTGTCGGCGTGTTGATCGAGGTGCCGGTCATGTTGCTCGTAGTGCGTATCGTCAACCAGACGCGTGACTGGTATGAGGAGGGTCCTGCAGTAAAGACCAGTCAATGAAATTGGCATAAAAAGGGCGATGACACTGACAAAAGGCATTCGCGCTAACCTGGTCCAGTTCCTTCACCAGCTGCTGCAAGTGCTGCTGGTGGGGCTGGCCCTGGGAATGACGAGAACCGTCATTCCTGCACTGGCCGAGTCTGATTTCGACGTGCCGAAGAATTCCTTCCTGCTGCTGGCGACGTTTGTTGTGGCGTTCGGCGTGGTCAAGGGAGCGATGAATTTCATCGCCGGCCGCATGTCTGAACATATCGGCCGCAAGCAGGTGCTGCTGATTGGATGGATCGCGGCGATCCCGGTACCTTTCATGATTTGGTACTCGCCTGGCTGGTACTGGATTGTCGGCGCGACCGTGCTGCTGGGTGTGAATCAGGGTATGACCTGGTCGATGACGCAGACGGCAAAACTTGATCTGACCCGTACCGAAGAACGCGGACTGACCATCGGTCTGAATGAGTTCGCCGGCTATGCCGGGGTTGCGATCGGCGGCATAATCACGGCCTATCTGGCTGGCCTGATGGGCAGCCGCGATGGCTTGCTGTTCTTTGGTTGCGCCGTGATCGGTAGCGCATTGCTGCTGACGCTGGTGTGGGTGCGCGATACGCTGCCCTGGACGCATGCCGAAATCCGGCAGGCCAGCCTGCAGCCGGCGGACCGGAGCACTTCGGCCCAGCTATCCGAAGAACCCGGAACGCTTGAACTGTTTACCTTGATGAGCTGGCGCGATACACGGCTGTTCGCCCTCTGTCAGGCCGGCATGGTGGAAAAATTCGTCGATGCATTGGTCTGGATTTTGTATCCCGGCTTCATGATGTCTCAGGGACTCAGCCTGCAGATGAGCAGCTGGGTGATATCTGCGTATGGCCTCACCTGGGGATTCGCGCAACTGTTTACCGGAAAACTGTCAGACCACATCGGCCGGCATCTGCCAAACGTAGTTGGCATGTGGCTTTGCGGCGCCGGTGTCGCGATGATGGTGATCGTTGATGGCGTCGTCGGGTGGACGCTGTCAGCAGCCGTGTCCGGCGTGGGAATGGCCTTGCTGTATCCGAATCTGTCGGCCGCGGTGGCTGATATCTCGCATCCTGCATGGCGCGGATCGGCGATCGGCATTTATCGTTTCTGGCGCGACCTTGGCTACGGCATTGGCGCCGCCGGTATTGGCCTGGCGGCACAGTCCAGTGGCCGCATGCAGGTCGCGTTCTGGCTGGTCGCCATCGCGATGGGGTTGTCGGGCCTGCTATTGCTTTTGCTGTCCGGTGAGACTCATCCGCGCCTGAGCCGCCAGCGCGCCTCCCGAATTTAATTTTCTGATCATTCTAAAAGTACGCATGAACGATTTGCCCAATATTCAAGCAGACTGCTTCCGGTCGGTCGACAAGGCCGCCTTGTTTCCGGCGCAGCGTGCATCCCATCCTCCGCGCATTTTGCTGCTGTATGGTTCATTGCGGCAGCGCTCATTCAGCCGGCTATTAGCAGAGGAAGCGGCGCGGCTGCTTCAGGCCTTCGGTGCCGAGACACGCTTTTTCAACCCCAGCGGTTTGCCGCTGCCTGACGATGCGGCTGACACGCATCCGAAGGTGGTGGAATTGCGTGAACTCTGCCAGTGGGCCGAGGGTATGGTCTGGAGTTCTCCGGAACGGCATGGCGCGATGACCGGCATCATGAAAGCACAGATCGACTGGATTCCGCTCGCGCTCGGCGCAGTGCGGCCGACGCAGGGCAAGACGCTGGCGGTGATGCAGGTCTGCGGCGGCTCACAGTCCTTCAATGCGGTGAACCAGATGCGCGTACTCGGACGCTGGATGCGCATGCTGACGATCCCGAATCAGTCGTCGGTTGCGAAGGCTTATGAGGAATTTGACGAAGCCGGGCGCATGAAGCCCTCGTCCTATTACGATCGCGTCGTCGATGTGATGGAAGAGCTGGTCAAGTTCACCCTGCTGACGCGCGACATTTCGCCTTATCTGGTGGACCGCTACAGCGAACGCAAGGAAGCCCATGCGGCGCTGGCGATGCGGGTGAAGCAGGCCAGCCTTTAATTCATGGCTTTAAGCGACATCGCCGAAAAATTTTCGGCGGTGCGCAGCCTGCGGCACATCGACTGCGCGTCCGCACTCAGGCGACGGCCACTGGCCGTTTCCCCACGCGCAGCAGCAGCGTCGCGACGATGGCGATGGTCAACAGATTCCATCCGATGCCATTCACGAAAGCAGCGCTGTAGGATCCGGTCAGGTCAAACACCTTGCCCGACATCCAGCCGCCCAGCGCCATGCCGATCTGTGAGCCCAGCACTACCACGCCGACGCGTGATCCCGCTTCTTGCGGCGGGAAATGCTCGCGCACGATGATCGCGTAGGCCGGCACAATCCCGCCCTGAAACAAGCCGAACAGCGCCGAGATCACATACAGCGACGACAAGGTATCGAAGGGGAGGAACAGCGCCAGTGCGATCGCCTGTAGCACTGCACCTGCCAGCAGGGTGCGCAGTCCGCCGATGTGATCCGATATCCAGCCGGACGCCAGCCGGCTGACGATACCGAAGCCCAGCATCAGCGACAGCATTTCCGCGCCGCGCGCGGCACCGAAACCGAGGTCGGCGCAGTAGGCGACGATATGCACCTGCGGCATCGACATCGCAACACAGCAACCGACGGCCGCGGTGAACAGCAGCCACTGCCCGGTATTCATCGACCAGCCGAATGGATAGTTACTTGGATGATGCATCGCAGCCGACGATTGGCCTGCGGCGGCCGGCATCGGCGGGCGCTGCCGCAGCCGTGTGCACAGCAGCGCCATGCCCACGCCGCAAACGACGCCGAGCGCGATATAGGTATGCCGCCAGCCGATATGCTCGATGCCCCACTGGACAATCGGAGGCCAGACGGTACCGGACAGGAAATTGCCGCTGGCGCAGACACCGACCGCGATGCCGCGGCGCTTTTGCCACCACAGCGAGGTATCCGCAATCAGCGGAACGAAGGAGCTGCCGATGGCCAAGAGCCCGAGGAAGGCGCCTTGCGCCAGCGAGAAAATCCAGATATTCGGCGCAAAGCCGGACAGGATAAAGCCCGCAAACGATCCGAACGCGCCCAGCGCCAGAACGCGCGCAATGCCGTAGCGGTCAGCCAGCCGGCCGCAGAGTATGCCGCCGAGCCCGAAGCCGACCATGATCATCGTGTAGGGCAGCGACGCTTCGCTACGGCTGATGCCAAACGCCTTCTGCACTTCCGGAATCATCACGGCCAGCACATACATGGCGCCATTGCCCAGTGTGGCCAGTCCCAGCGCTGCCAGCAGCCGCCACATCGCCTGGCGCGAGTCGATCAGGCGCGGATCGGCCGGTGCGTCATCGGCCGGTGAGCCGAAAAATAGGCGGGCAAAGGCCGTGCGGGTAGAGGGGTGCGGGGCAGTCATGGCTTCCGTAGTTATGTTTATAAATTAAAGATAGTTTTAAAGATTTAAACACTTAGTTGCGCACCAGAAACGCTCCCGCTACTATGGGTATGTGGCCTGGCATAGCCCCAAGGGGGGAGTTGCAGCACCACTGTCGCTCAGGCTGCATCGGTCGTTGTTCAGCATGTCCATCCTTTTCTACGGGAGCACAAAATGCCTATGAATAAAGCCCTGATGTTTGCTGCATTGTCTGTGGTCAGCGTGTCTGCGTCAGCTGTCGATGCCGTTACCGCATGCCCGAAAAATTTCAAAGTCCTTGCCGAGGATGACAAGGCCCGTATCCTGCTCTTCACGCAGAAGAAAGGCGAGACCTGCCCCATGCACACCCATCCGCATATCGCGGCATACGTGACCAAGTCGGGTGCGCCGCTGGTTTACAAGATGCCCGACGGTTCTGTTAAGGATGGCGCGAAGCTGAAGGCCGGCGATTCTTTCCTGCGTCCGCCGACGGAGCATGAGCATCTTGCAAGCAAGGGCGATTCCGAGGCGATCATCGTCGAGTTCAAGAAGTAATTTCTACCCGAGCGGCAGCCACCGCGGCCGCTCGTCTCCACGTTGCCCGCATCAACGATTCACCATCCGTGCCGGTATCGACAGCGTCAGCAAGGCACCGACCACCATGCCGGCGGCCAGCAGATAGACACCGGCATCGGTTGAACCGGTCGATTCCTTCAGCCAGCCGACCGCATACGGACTGACGAAGCCGGACAGGTTACCGAGCGAGTTAATCAGCGCGATACCGGCGGCCGCGCCGGTGCCGGCCAGGAACGAGGTCGGCAGGCTCCAGAACAGCGGCAGCGTGGTCAGGATGCAGGACAGCCCCAGTGTGAGCGCGGCAATGGCCAGCACCGGATCCTTCGCGTAAGTCACCGACAGCATCAGCCCCAGTCCACCGAGTAGCGCAGGAATCGCGACATGCCAGCGGCGCTCGCGCATACGGTCGGCACTCTTGGCAACCAGCAGCATCACGACCACTGACACGCCGTACGGAATGGCGGAGATCATGCCGACATCCAGTGGGTCCCTGTAGCCCATGGCCTTGATGATGGTGGGCAGCCAGAACGACACGCCGTAGGTTCCCATCACCGAGCAGAAGTAGATGGCGGCACACAGCCAGACCCGACCGGAAGCCATTACTTTGAATACTGACTCTTCTTCCTTGTGCGCCGAGTCGGCCGCGATATTGCGGATCAGCAGTGCGCGCTCCGCTTCGGTCAGCCATTTTGCTTTCGCGACCCGGTCGTCCAGCGCCATGATCACCACGAGACCCAGCACGACTGCCGGCAGGCCCTCGAGCAGGAACATCCATTGCCAGCCACGCAGATCCCACATCCCATCGTAGAGCTTCATGATCGCACCCGACAGCGGGCTGCCGATCACCCCGGATAATGCGATGCCGGTCATGAAGAGCGCCGTCATCCGGCCGCGCCGCTCAGACGGATACCAGTAGGTGAGATACAGGATGATGCCCGGGAAGAAGCCAGCCTCTGCCACGCCGAGAAGAAAGCGCATCACGTAGAACATCTGCGGTGTGTCGACGAACATCATTGCCGACGAGATCAGTCCCCAAGTGATCATGATGCGGCCGATCCAGAGCCGTGCGCCGACCTTGTGCAGGATGATATTGCTCGGTACCTCGAAGAAGAAATAGCCGATGAAGAAGATGCCAGCGCCGAGGCCATACACCAGCTCGGAGAAGCCCAGATCTTCCAGCATCTGTAGCTTTGCAAAGCCGACGTTCACGCGATCCAGATAGGCGATCACATAGCAGGCGAGCAGTAGCGGCATCAGCCGCCAGGCGACTTTGCGGTAAGTAGCTTCTTCAAACGCGTGCTGCGGGTTCTGCAAACTGGCTGGTTGCATCGGTGTCTCCCCGGCGTTGTTATCGTTATTTCTGAAGACTTGCAGCGTGTCGTCAGAGTCGTTCAGTGTGATTTGCGATGCCCTGACCAGTACTTCTGCATCTCCAGGAACAGGAAAGAGGCCGACCAGGTGACCAGAATCAGCCCGGTCAGTGCCTCCACACCCGTCAGGTAGCGAATATACCCCTTCGCGACGATATCCCCGTAACCCACGGTGGTGTAGGTAATGAAGGACAGGTAGACGCAATCCATGAACAGGTTATGGGTCGCACCAATGATCTCGCCCATACCTTCGACTTGCAGCGTCGAGAAATAACCGAGCCCGAACAGCCAGATTTCGATCACATGGATGATGAAGATGACTACCACGCCGACCAGCACCCGTAGCCGCGACGATACGTGTTCCAGTAGCTGCAGCTTTCGGTCCAGGTAGGCCAGCGTCTCGTAGTGGAGCAGGATGGTCATGAGGATCAGCAGCGAATTCAGTGCGAAAGCCAGCAGCATCAGCATAGGATGGTTGGTGTGATCTATATTTTTGTCGATTCTAACGCTGCGGACTATGCCTTCCTGAAAAAGCAGCGTGCGCATACTCAGCTCGTGCTCAGGTACTTCGCGCCGGGTGGGTCCGGCGCTACAATCGTCCAGACACCATAAACGCCGGCATTCGATACGTTTCGTATCATTTTCGGCGAACCGAGACACTTGATGAAAGCCATCGCATGCCCCTTGACCAGGAAAGCTTCTCGCTGCTGACTGCCAGCGTTCAACGATTTGTCCGCGAGCGGCTGGTGCCAGCGGAGGATGCGGTTGAGGTGAATGACGATGTACCCGCCGACATCATCGACGATATGCGCGATCTTGGGCTGTTCGGATTATCGATTCCGGAGGAGTACGGCGGCATCGGGCTGTCGATGGCGCAGGAATGCGAGGTGGCTTACGAACTGGGCCAGACCGCACTGGCATTCCGCTCGGTGGTGGGTACGAACATTGGCATCGGCTCGCAAGGCATCCTGATCGACGGTACCGAAGCGCAAAAGTCCGACTACCTGCCGCGCATCGCCAGCGGCGAGCTGCTGGTGTCTTTCGCATTGACCGAGCCGGACGCCGGATCGGATGCGGCATCGATCAGCACGCGCGGCGTGCGCGATGGAGATGACTATCTGATTAGTGGTGGCAAGCGTTACATCACGAATGCGCCGCGCGCCGGCGCATTCACGCTGATGGCGCGCACCGATGGTCCGGGCGCTGGCGGGATCTCCGCGTTTATCGTACCGGCCGATACGCCCGGCATTACGCTTGGCAAGCCGGACCGCAAGATGGGGCAGCGCGGCACGCTGACCTGCGACCTTTATCTCGACAAGGTGCGCGTGCCGGCCTCGTCCATCATTGGTGGCGTGCCGGGGCGCGGCTTCAAGACCGCGATGAAGGTGCTCGACCGCGGCCGGCTGCATATCTCGGCGCTGGCCTGCGGGATGGCGCAGCGCATCCTGCAGGAGAGCATCGACTATGCGCGGCAGCGCAAGCAGTTTGGTCAGCGCATCGGTGACTTCCAGTTGGTGCAGGCGATGCTGGCTGACAGCCAGGCCGAACTGCTGGCCGGCTGGTCGCTGGTGCAGTCAGCGGCGTACCGTTATGACGCCAAGCCGGCCGGCGTGCGCGATCCCGAAGTCAGCATGCAGGCATCGTGCGCGAAGATGTTCACCACCGAGATGGTCGGTCGCGTTGCCGACCGTGGTGTGCAGGTGCATGGTGGCGCAGGCTATATCAACGATTACAAGGTCGAGCGCTTCTATCGCGACGTGCGCCTGCTACGTCTGTACGAAGGCACGACGCAGATCCAGCAGCTGATCATTGGCCGCCATCTGGTCGGTGAAAACTGACGATGGCGATGGAGATGTATCCGATGAGTTCATCCCGCCGCGTGACGGATCTTCTGTCCACACGTATCGACGAGTTTCGTCAGCTACGACGCGTGCAGGCGGCATCGTTGATCATGACGGTATTCGGCGACGCCGTGCTGCCGCGCGGCGGTCGTATCTGGCTCGGCAGTCTGATTCGCCTGCTGGAGCCGCTGAACCTGAGTGAGCGGCTGGTGCGCACGTCAGTGTTCCGCTTAGTGAAGGACGGCTGGCTGAGTGCGGAAACTGTCGGCCGCCGCTCGAACTATCTGCTGACGCCCTCCGGCCGCCGCCAGTTCGAGGACGCATCACGGCATATCTATGCATCGCGTCCACCGCAGTGGGATCAGCGCTGGCGGCTGATCCTTGTCGTGGGCGAGCTTGACGCGAAAGTGAGAGACCAGCTGCGGCGCACGCTGGCATGGAAGGGTTTCGGACAGGTCGGCCACCATGCGTTCATTCATCCCGGCGCGAATCTCGGCCACATGTTCGATATGCTTGCCGCCGGTGGCCTGTCCGAGGTGCTGCGATTGCTGAAGCCATTGGTCGCCGCGGATTTTCATTCATCGCTGGCGGCGTCGGATGCCGATCTGGTCGGACGTGCGTGGGATCTCGGCGGACTGGCCAGCGGCTATGCAGAATTCAATGCGTTGTACCAGCCGATTCTGGCACAGCTGAGGGCGAAGCCGCCTGGCGAGCAGGATGACGAACGCGCATTCCTGCTGCGTATCCTGCTGATACACGACTACCGGCGACTGCTGCTGCGCGATCCGGAGCTGCCCGAGGTCCTGCTGCCCGCAGGCTGGCCCGGTCATCACGCGCGGCTGTTGTGCAAGGAGTTGTACCAGCGGATTGAAGCTGCGTCGGATCGGCATCTCGGACGGCATTTGCGGCTGGCGGATGATGCGCTGCCGGTGAGGGATGCGGCGCTGCCGCAGAGGTTTCCGGATTTTGATCCGGTAGGGGAGTAAGCGGGCAAACCGGTCCGGCCTTTGCCCGCCCAGAGCAGCTCTCAGCGTTCGTCGTAACTGACTCGCACCTTCTTCGACAACGGCCGCGCCTGGCACGACAGCACAAATCCCTGTGCCATTTCGTCCGCCTCCAGCGTGAAGTTCTTGTCCATCGCGGTCTCGCCTTCGAGTACTTTCGCGCGGCAGGTGCAGCAGACGCCGGCCTTGCAGGAATAGGGCAGGTCCAGCCCGGCTTCCAGTGCGACATCGAGCAGATGCTCGTCTGCGTGCATCATCAGCTCATGCTCCTTGCCATCGAGGACTATGGTCAGTGCGATCTCGCCGACGCCGCTGCGTACCTCTCTGTGTGCATCCATATCCGCCTGCACTTTCGCTGCGACTGCCGGTCCGGACGTGAAGCGCTCGGTATGCACGCGATCGGCTGGCACACCTGCCTCGACCAGCGCGCTCTCGGTCGCCTCGATCATCGCTTCCGGTCCGCAGATGAAGACTTCATCCATGCTCTTCACCGGCAGCAGCGACGCAATGATCTGCCGCACCTTGTCGCCATCGATACGGCCTTGCAGCAGATCGACTTCCTGCGCCTGACGCGACAGAACGTGGATCAGCGTCAGCCGGTCGGGATAGCGGTCTTTCAGGTCCTGTAGCGCTTCGTTGAACATCACGCTCGACATGCGGCGGTTGCCAAACACCAGCGTGAACTTGCTGCCCGGTTGCTCTTCGAGTGTCGATGCAGCGATGGAGAGGACAGGCGTGATGCCCGAACCGGCCGCAAAGCCGACCCGATGAATTGCACGCGGCTTCTTCACCGTGAAGCGGCCATCCGGCGACATCACATCGAGCGTGTCGCCGGCCTTCAATTGCTGCGCAGCCCAGTTGGAAAACAGTCCGCCTTCGACCGGACGGATGCCGATCTCCAGCTCGCCGGCCTTCAGCCGGCTGCGCGCGCAGCTGATCGAATAATTGCGACGCACATCCTCGCCGTTGAGTTGCGTGCGCAGCGTCAGGAACTGGCCGGGCTGAAAGTCAAACAGGGCACGCTGTTCATCGGGAATCGCGAAAGTGACGGCAACCGCGCCGGCAGCTTCCGGGGTCACGCGTTTCACATTCAGTGGATAAAAGCGGGGGGCGGACATCGGGGTGTGCTCCGTTGGTTCAATACGGCTTGAAGTAATCGAAGGGCTCCTGGCAATCCAGGCATTTGTACAGCGCCTTGCAGGCCGTGGACGCAAAACGCGAAGTCTCGACCGTATGCGACGAGCCGCAGCGCGGGCAGGGCACGATATCCGGTTGTGCTGCCCGGCTGATGAAGCGCAGGGCTTGCGTGCCGGCGGTGTTCGCCATGGCATCGGCGGCGCGGCGACGAGGCGGTGCGATACCAAATTGCCGCAGCTTTTCCTTACCGGACTCGCTCATCCAGTCGGTCGTCCAGGCCGGCGACAATTGCGTGACAACTTGCGCATCGAAACCGTGTTTATCCAGCGTCGCCCGTACATCATCTTCGATCTGGCTGATCGCCGGGCAGCCACTGTAGGTTGGTGTAATCACCACCTCGACGCGGCCGTCGGCAGCGGTGCGCACGTTGCGCACGATGCCGAGGTCACGCAGCGTCAGCACCGGAATCTCCGGGTCGGACAGTTCGTCCAGCGCAGCCCAGACGTGATCGAGGTTTGCGGCCATGGTTACCAGAGGGCGTTCGGATGCGCGCGTGCGAGGCTCTGCATCTCGGCCAGCAGATAGCCGAGGTGTTCGGAATGAATGCCTCGCTTGCCTTCGCTGACGTAGCCGGCCGAGTCAGGCTTGACCAGCGTGGCCTCGGCCAGTGCATCGTCGACGATCGCGTCCCAGTCAGCTTTCAGCGCAGCGACATCGACGCCGATGTCCAGGCTCACCGCGTCGGCCTCCACCGGATTGCCAGCCCAGAATTCGCGCGTGTAGGTGTATAGATGGTCGAGCGCCGCCTGCATCCGCTGATGCGATTCCTCGGTCCCGTCACCGAGACGCACCAGCCAGTCGCGGCTGTGCTGCAGGTGGTAGCGGACTTCCTTCACGGACTTTTCCGCAATCGCCGCCAGCTCCGCACTCGCCGACTGTCGCAGTGCGTCCCAGACCAGCACCATCAGCGCACTGTAGAGGAAATTACGCACGATGGTCGTGCCGAAATCCATGTCCGCCTTCGCGTAGCCGACCAGCGCTGCATGATGCGGCAGCTCCAGCAGTGTGTAGTTGCGGAACTCGGGCACGTCACGGAAGTACGCGAGCCTGTCCTCGGTGGCGTCGCCGCCCTTGAGCTTGGCCGCCAGCTGGTACAGCAGCCGGGCCTGGCCGATCAGGTCGAGGCTGACGTTCGACATCGCAATGTCTTCTTCAAGGATGGGGCCGTGTCCGCACCATTCGGCATTGCGCTGGCCAAGCACCAGCGCGTTATCGGCCAGGTGCAGCACGTAGTCGAGCGCGGTCTGCGTGGCATGTGTGGCATGTGTAGCATCCATTACATGTGCCCCACTTCATCCGGGATGTCGTAGAAGGTCGGGTGCCGGTAGATCTTGTCGCCGGCCGGATCGAACAGCTCACCCTTGTCATCCGGGCTGCTGGCAACGATGTCGGCCGAGCGTACTATCCAGATGCTGACGCCTTCCTGCCGGCGCGTGTAGACGTCGCGCGCCATCTGCAGCGCCTGCGCGGAGTCGGCCGCATGCAGGCTGCCGCAGTGCTTGTGCTCCAGGCCTTGCTTAGAGCGGATGAAGACTTCCCAGAGCGGCCATTCTTTCAGTACGGTGCTCATGCGGCCTCCTTGGTTGCGCGTGCTGCCTGCTTGCGCGCATAGGCGAGTGCGGCGTCACGCACCCACTGTCCCTCTTCATGCGCCTTGACCCGCGTGGCCAGACGCTCCTTGTTGCACGGACCGTTGCCGTTGACGGTGCTCCAGAATTCATCCCAGTCGATGCGGCCATAGTCGTAATGGCCGCGCTGCGCGTTCCACTTCAGATCCGGATCGGGCAGGGTGACGCCGAGTACCTGCGCTTGCGGCACGGTGGCATCGATGAACTTTTGCCTCAGGTCGTCGTTCGAGATGCGCTTGATGCCCCAGCGCATGCCCTGCGCACTGTTCGGGCTGTCCGCATCCGGCGGGCCAAACATCGCGAGGCACTTCCACCACCAGCGATTCACCGCGTCCTGCACCATCGCCTTTTGCTCGTCGGTACCTTTCATCATCTGCAGCAGCGCTTCATAGCCCTGCCGCTGATGGAAGGACTCTTCCTTGCAGACGCGCACCATCGCGCGCGCATACGGGCCATACGAGCAGCGGCACAGCGGGATCTGGTTCATGATTGCCGCGCCGTCGACCAGCCAGCCGATCACGCCGACATCGGCCCAGTTCAGCGTGGGGTAATTGAAGATCGAGCTGTATTTCGCGCGGCCGCTGTGCAGGTCGTCGAGCAGCTTGTCGCGCGATACGCCCAGTGTCTCGGCAGCGGAATACAGGTAGAGGCCGTGACCGCCTTCGTCCTGTACCTTCGCGATCAGGATGGCTTTGCGCTTTAAGCTCGGTGCGCGCGAGATCCAGTTCCCTTCGGGGAGCATGCCGACGATCTCGCTATGCGCATGCTGGCTGATCTGGCGCACCAGTGTCTTGCGGTAGGCCGCAGGCATCCAGTCTTGCGGCTCGATACGGCCGTCAGCGTCGATCTTTACGTCGAACGCCGCCTGCTTGGCAGGATCTTCAGTGCTGGCTGCGAGCGGCGCCGGCTTGCTCTCTTTTCCGTCACCGACGGTGAATGATTGGGTGTACATGCCTCCTCCTTTCAGGAATGCTTTTGTGCAGGAGCGTCAGTCAGTGGTCTCAGTCATTGCGGGGACGCTCGTCGATCACACGCTTGGCCTTGCCGACCAGCGTGCGCGGAATCGAGTCCACGTCCAGCACGGTGATTTTTGTCGAGACGCCCACATAGGTTTTGATGTGGTGCGCGAGTTCATTCGCGACGGCTGCACGGTCGCTTGCATTAAGCGCGCTGTATTCGCGCTGCAATTCGCAGCGCACCTCCATGTTGTCCATACGGCCGTCGCGCGTGAGTACCAGCTGATAGGTGCCGCCGAGCCGCGGATCGCGCAGGATCTGTTCCTCGATCTGTGTCGGGAAAACGTTCACACCTCGGATGATCAGCATATCGTCAGAGCGGCCGGTAATCTTGCCGATGCGGCGGAATGAGCGCGCGGTCGGTGGCAACAGGCGTGTCAGGTCGCGCGTGCGAAAGCGGATCACCGGGAAGGCTTCTTTCGTCAGCGACGTGAACACCAGTTCGCCTTCTTCGCCGTCCGGCTTCACTTCGCCCGTCAGCGGATCGATGATCTCCGGGTAGAAATGATCTTCCCAGACCACCGGGCCATCCTTGGTCTCGATGCATTCGCTGGCCACGCCCGGGCCCATCACTTCGGTAAGGCCGTAGATGTCGATCGCGTCGATGCCGAGCTTCTTCTCGATCTCGGCGCGCATGCCCTGGCCCCAGGGTTCGGCGCCGAAGATACCGACCTTCAGCGAGATATCCTGCGGGCTAATGCCGAGCCGCTCGAATTCTTCTGCGATCACCAGCGAATACGATGGCGTGACCATGATCGCGTCCGGTTTGAAGTCGAGGATCTGCTGTACCTGTTTCTCGGTCTGCCCACCCGACATCGGCACCACGCAGCAGCCGGCGCGCTCAATACCGTAATGCGCGCCGAGCCCGCCGGTGAACATGCCGTAGCCATACGCGTTGTGCACCATGTGGCCCGGGCGCAGGCCGGCGGCACGCAATGAACGCGCGACGACCTGGGTCCAGTGATCGAGATCGTTCAGCGTGTAGCCGGCGACTACGGGCTTGCCGGTGGTGCCGGACGACGCGTGCAAGCGCGCCAGTTTTTCGCGAGGTACTGCGAACAGCCCGAACGGATAATTCTCGCGCAGGTCCACCTTGGTCATGAAGGGGAACTTCGCCAGATCCGGCAGCTGCTTCATGTCGTCCGGATGCACGCCGATAGCTTCGCATTTCTGCCGGAACGCCGGTACGTTGTCGTAGGTGTGACGCAGCGTCCATTGCAGTCGCTGCAGCTGCAGCACCGAGATCTCGTCGCGGCTGGCAGTTTCTATGGCTTCGAGCTCTGTGTGGCTCGGTTGCTTGACCAGCATCTTCTTGTCTCCTCCTGTGCCGGGTGGGTTCAGGCTTCTTTGAGCCCTGCAATGACCTCGCCGCTGATGCGCGCGCTCTTGCCGCGGAACAGCGCGATCATCCGGCCGTCGCTGGTGCGCACGGTGACATCATAGACGCCGGTGCGGCCTCCTGCGGAGCGCTCTGTCGCTTCGGCTTCCAGCGTTTCACCCTCGCGTGCGGGTGCGAGGAAGTCGATCTGCGCAGCCGACGCCACGGTGTTCAGGTTGTAGCTGTTGCAGGCATAAGCGAATGCGGTGTCGGCCAGCGTGAAGATCATGCCGCCATGGCAGATGTGGTGGCCGTTCACCATATCGCTGCGGATCGTCATCGCCAGCGTTGCGCAGCCGGCGTCGATTTTCACGAGTCGCATGCCCAGCGCCTGTGCGGTCTGGTCACGGGCCCACATCGCGCCGGCGGTGGCGGCGGCGAGTGCAGCCGGATCGGTGGGAATGTGTTCAGCCATGGATTTTCCTGCCTGAGTAAAAAGCTTTCTGCAGCAGCGGCGAGATCCGGTAGCGGTCTTCGCCGTACGATTCGCCAAGATGCGTAAGAACTGCGTGAATCACAGAGGGCCCGAGCGCATCTGCCCACGCGAGCGGGCCTTGCGGATAATTCACGCCGAGCTTCATTGCTGCGTCAGCGGCGGCTGCGCTGCAGACGCCCTGATTGACCGCGTCAGCCGCTTCATTGGCCAGCATTGCAACGGTACGCATGACGGCAAGGCCGGGTACATCGGCGAAGCGCGACACCTGAAGTCCGCAAGCCTGCAGCAGCGCGGTCGCATCACGCGCGGCGCCGGGGGCGCACTGATCTGCTGCCGCCAGCGCGATCCGGCTCACCGTTGTGTAATCGAGCGCGAGATCAATCAGCACCACATTCGGCAGGCCGAGATCGGATGCGCGACGTGTTGCGCTGCGGCCGTCAGTAACATACAGCGCCGCATTGCCGGCAACGGCGATACGGCCATCGTCGCTGCTTTCGGTCGAGAATGCGACGCCGGCTGCGGTGAGCCGCTGTGCCAGTGCCCGAGCGGCCGCGGCGTCGCCGCAGACAGTCATCTTCGCCAGCAGGGCTTGTGGTGTCTCGGTCGCGGGTTGTGCAGCGCTCGCGCCTTCGCGGTAATCATAAAACCCGCGGCCGCTTTTCTTGCCAAGGAAATCACCGTCAACCAGTTCCTGCTGAATCAGCGACGGCAGGAAACGCGGGTCATGATAGAACGCGCTCCAGACCGACTTCGTTACAGCGAAATTCACGTCGTGGCCGATCATGTCCATCAGCTGGAACGGGCCCATGCGAAAGCCACCGGCTTCGCGCATCACCGCATCAATCGTGGCGTAGTCAGCCGCACCTTCCTGCGCGAGCCGCAGTGCTTCCGCGTAGTACGGGCGTGCAACGCGATTAACGATGAAGCCGGGCGTGGACTTCGCGTGCACCGGCACCTTGCCCCAGGCCTGGGCCGTGGCGAACAGCGTATCGGCGACGGCACGCTCAGTTGCGAGGCCGCTGACCACTTCGACCAGGGCCATCAGCGGTGCGGGATTGAAAAAATGCAGGCCGGCCAGCCGCTCGGGGCGGCGCATCGCAGAGCCAATGGCGGTAATCGAGATCGAGGAGGTGTTGGTGGCGAGGATGCAAGTATCGGACACGATGTCCTCAAGGCCAGCAAACAACTTCTGCTTGGCTTCCAGATTCTCGACGATCGCCTCGACCACCAGCGCAGCATCGGCCAGCGCGGTCGGGTCGGCGACAGCGATCAGCCGTGTGCCCGCAGCCTCAGACGCGGCGGCGTCCATCTTTCCCTTGTCGGCGAGCTTGTTGAACTGCGTACGAATACTGTCGATCGCTCGTGCGGCGGCACCGTCGCGTGCATCGAGCAGTTTCACGGTGTGGCCAGCGGCAGCTGCGACTTGCGCGATGCCGGCACCCATGGCGCCGGTGCCGATGATGGCAACCACCGAGCGGGAGGAGAGGGGAGTACTCATCGTTCGCCGCCTATGCGGATGTAGAGAAAAGAATTATTCATTTTTGGGCATCACTCTTCCGGCGCTGCGCTTTTTGTCTGCGATGGCGCGGCAGGCCAGCAGCACCGTACCTGTCAACCGTATCACGCTGCCGGCGAAGAATTAATTTGCATAATTATCAATTTAAGAATATTGCCAATGGGAGGTCATATGTCTCATGCAAAGATTTGTAACGATACTTTTTAGTCATTCACATTGCAGAAAACCGTATCAAAAAGTTTGCAGATGAATGATATTCGAAAAACCGATGTTTGCGGCCAAGTTGTTTGATGTTTAAGCGCTTTTTGGAAAAAATCTTTGTGGGCAGCGCCTTATCGACCGGCGCCGGAACGCTGAACTTGGCAGGATTTTAGGGATACATAAAATCTTCAATTTTTCGAAAAATCGTATCTTTTTATTGAGTGCAGCTTTTCGGCCTCGGCGATTTCCACAGCCAGGCAGGCGAGTTAAATTTGGCTTCTGGGATTGACAAGTGTTTTGATACTAAATATTGTTATTATATTATTTTGAAACATCACGCCGTAATGGCAAGGATACCGATATGAAAAAGCTTGGTGATCTGGGAAGCAGGGCTTTCGGTTTGACGGATTTTCCGGGGAAGGCAAATGAAGCGCACGCCCGCATCATGGCCCGCTGGGAGTCCATGACCGGCTCATCATCGGATGTCCGTGATGTGCCTGACGCGCAGATCGATGCCACGACGTTTCCTACCACCAGCTTGCTGAAGACGGTGCCCGTCTCGGGTGGCGCGAATATGCTGATGGGCGCGCCGGACGGTGGTGCGCCTAAACCTCCGACCGCTGGAACGGCGCCGGACCGCGTTGAACTGCTCGTGCAGTTCAACGTTGACGTGCCAGATGTGCAACTGAGCAAACTCATCAGCGCGGTCGGAGGCGAGGATCTTGGCGTCATCCGCGCGCAGACCGGCGATCTCGGTTTGATTCACAAAATTACGGTCTCTTCAGCGTCGGCGGATGCGGTGATGTTAGCGCTGCAGCGCAATCCGCTCGTATCGATTGTCGAGAAAGACGCGGCCATCTCAAGCATGGGTGCCCTGACCGATACCTATTTCACCAACGGCAGCCTGTGGGGCATGTACGGTGATCTGACGCCGTCAACCAATACCTTCGGTTCGCAGGCCGGGGAGGCGCTGGCCAACGGAACGCAAGGCAGCACCGAGGTCATCGTCGGTGATATCGATACCGGTATCGACTACACGCACGAGGATCTTTACCTGAACATCTGGCTCAACCAGGGCGAACTGTCGGCGGCTGTACTGGAAATGTTCGATGAGGTCGATATCGACGGTGACGGCATGGTCACCTTCCGCGACCTGAATCATGCTGACAATGTCGCCTATGCTACCGACCTGAACGGCAACGGCCGCATTGATGCCGGCGATCTGCTGCAGGACATTCGCTGGGAAGACGGTGCCGATGGCGATGGCAATGGTTTTTTCGATGACCTGATCGGCTGGGATTTCGTCAACGGCGACAACGATCCCTACGATGATAACGGTCATGGCACGCATACCACCGGTACCATCGGCGGGCTGGCTAACGCCGTCGGCGTCGTCGGCGTTAGTCCGAACGTGCAGGTCATGGCACTCAAATTCCTGTCGGGTAGCGGCAGCGGTTCGACGGGCGGTGCGATCCAGTCGGTCGACTATTACACCAAGGCCGCACAAACTGCGGCAGCCAATGCGTACGGCGGCAATTTCATCGGCACCAGCAATTCCTGGGGGGGCGGTGGCTACAGCGACCTGCTATATCAGTCGATCAAGCTGGGCGCGGAAAATGATGCGCTATTCATTGCAGCCGCCGGCAATTCATCGCTGAATACCGATTCGTCAGCGAACTATCCATCGAACTACAGCACCTTGTCCGCGCTGGGCTGGGAGGCGGTGATCTCGGTCGCGTCGATCACCAGCACGGGTGCGCTGTCGTCGTTCTCGAATTATGGCGCGTCAACGGTTGACATCGGCGCGCCCGGTTCGGGCATCTGGTCGACGGTACCCGGTGGCGGCTACGCGTCGTACAGCGGCACGTCCATGGCAACGCCGCATGTGGCTGGCGCGCTGGCGCTGCTGGCGTCCGTTTATCCGGAACTTAGCGGTGAGCAGCTCGCGCAGCTGGTACTCGACAGCGCATTGGCCACGGCCAGCCTCGCAGGCAAGACCTCGACGGGCGGTCGTCTCGCGGTGGACAACATGCTTGCGCTGGCCGAGATGATCTACGGCGCGGACGCAGAGCCCCGCTTTTATTTCAGTAACACCAGTTCCAGTGTTGCCGAGGGAGACAGTGGTACGCGAACAGTGACGCTGACGGTCAGGCTGACCAAGGCACTCGAGACGGCGTCCTCGGTGGCCTGGGCCGTTACCGGTGTCGGTGGCAGTGCGGTTCCTGCGACCGACCTGTCGGGTTCGTCCTCCGACACGCTGACATTTGCCGCCGGCGAACTGTCGAAGACGATCACGCTGCAGGTCAATGGCGACACCAGTCGGGAAGGTGATGAAAGCTTCAACGTGACGCTGTCAAATCCGTCCGGTGCCTCAGTTGGTGCGATGGCGGTGCATACGCTGACCGTCACGAACGATGACGATGACTACCCGTTCACCAATGCGACCACCAGCGTGGTCTCGGTCAATGGCAGTGCTGTCAGCGGTGTCATCGACTGGGCCTCTGACGCCGACGCACACAAGGTCGATCTGGTCGCAGGCAAGACGTATACCTTTACGATGAGCGGCAGTGGCGGACTGGATCCCTATCTGTATCTGTATAACTCGAACTTCCAGCAACTGGCGGCCAATGACGATGTCGCATCGGGTAACCTGAGTTCGCGGATCATTTATACCGCCCCCTCATCGGGTACCTACTACCTCGGTGCCAAGGCCTACAGCACAACGACGGGCTCGTACCAGCTGGCGGCAACGGTGCCGGTCGGGCCTGAAACCGTCACGGGCACGACCGGTGCCGACACACTCAGCGGCGGTTCATCGGGCGACGTGATGTACGGCCTGGCCGGTAACGACTCGATTAGTGGGCTGGCAGGGGCCGACACGCTGTATGGTGGCGCTGGAAATGACACGCTGATCGGCGGTGATGGCAACGACATCCTTGTGTTCAACAGCGCACTAAATGCCTCATCGAATGTAGACACGCTGATCTCGTTCAACGCGGCTGGCGACAAGATCTATCTCGAAAACGCGATCTTCAAGAAACTCACCGCCACCGGTACGCTCAGTGCGAGTATGTTCCAGAGCAGTACGGCGAACAGGTCATCCGACCGAGACAACTACATCATTTACGACACCGATGACGGCAGACTGTATTACGACGCTGATGGCAGCGGCAAAGGGGCAGCGGTGTGGTTTGCGACGATTAACTTGGCGACGCTCTCCGGAACAGTCGATAACACTGACTTCGTGGTGATCTGACATCGCAGATCCCGGTGCGTCGGATGCTTGTCCGGCGCACCGCCGAGCGGTCTGCAAGCCACGCAGCGCTTCGCTTCTGAACCAGCCGTTCATTTTTGTTCACCAGACAAGGCCGGGGTGAATTGAAACGTAATAAAATAAATAACGTTTCAGTCAGAATAGCGAGACCCGCGTGAACAAGAAAAAAATCAAGGCACTACTGCTCGGCACGCCATTCATTTCCGGTGTCGCGCTGTTCGTCGCCTACCTGCTGTTCGGCTACCTCACGATCAATCCCCTCGCGCAGCGCCTGTTGCCCTGGGTCGCCGAGAACCAGCTCGCCAGCCGTCTCACGCTCGGCCAGGTAAAATTTGATCCGTTGAGCCTCGAGTTCGACGTCAATAACTTCCATCTGACCCGTCCCGACGGCGGCGCGCTGGCAAGCTTCGATCATCTATACGTCAACCTGCAGCTCGACAGCCTGTTTCGCTTCGCCTGGCATTTGCGCGAGATCCGCATCAGCCAGCCGGATATCCGGCTCGAAATACGCAAGGACGGTCGTTTCAACTGGGCCGAACTGCTTGCGAAGCTGAATGAAGACAGCAAGCCCAGCGCCACCATGCCGCGTGTGTTGATCGACCGGCTGCAGATTGACGCAGGCCGTGTGCATTACGCGGAACTGAACCGCGATACGCCGGTTGAAACCGACCTCACACCGTTGTCGCTGCAGGTCGGCAGTTTCTCCACGCTGCCGGAAGACCGTGGTGATTACCTGATTGCGGCCACGCTGGAGGAACTCGGCGGCAGGCTTCGCTGGAAAGGCACGCTCGGTGTGAACCCACTGGCATCGACCGGCGCAGTTGACCTGCAAGGCGTGCAGCTCGGCCGGCTGGCCAAGCTGCTGCGGCAACCCATCGGGCCACTGCAACTGACGGGCGGTGAATTTGGCGTGCGCCTTCAATACGACTTCGCGATGGTCGCAGACAAGGCCGGTCCTTATCCGCGCCTGCAGTTGAAACAGGTTGGCACAACCCTTGCCGGCCTGCAGGTCGCGCTGGAGCCGCGCGGGAAGATCACGCTGGGCCGTGCGGAGGCCAGCATCGCGCAGCTTGATGCGCGGTTGCAGAGTCAGGGATTGCAGCTGACGATGGCGCCGTTAAATGTCACGCTGCGCGAACTGCAATGGATCAACGCGGGTGGGCTACCGCTGCGCGCCGCGGCAGAGCGCATTGATGTCGGCCTCAAGGTGAGTAATATCGGTGGCGCGTTTGCCGTCGACGGTCTGAATGCAGAACTGCAGTCGCTGAGTCTGCAGCCAACCAGGCAAGCCGAGCCCGTGGCCCGCCTGGCCAGTATCCGGCTCGTCGATGGTGCGCTGAACCCGAAGGACAGTGCAGTGAAAATCGCCGCGATCACTTTATCCGGCCTGCAGACCCGCCTTGTCATCAATCAGGATAAATCAGTCAACTGGCTCGCGCTGCTGCAGCCAGCCGGCACGGTAGCGACGGCGAAGCCGGCAGCCTCTGCAAAAGCTGCGCCATCGCCTTGGAAAGTCGAGCTCGATAAGCTGCGGCTGGAGAAGGTGAACGTGCGCATTGAGGATTTGAGTACGCCGCAGCCGGTGGCATTGGACGTTCAGGATGCGTCGGTCGAGATCGGCGGCGCATCGCTGAACCTTGCGAAGCCGGTTGCTGTGAAGGCAGCGCTCGCGCTGCGGCAGGGCGGCCGGCTGGATGTACGGGGTAAGCTCGCACCGCAGCCGGCACAGGGCGACCTGCAAGTCAGGCTTAGCGGACTGCAACTCAAGCCTTACTCACCTTACCTGAACCAGTTTGTACTGCTGAACCTCGCGAGTGGCGAGCTTGCGGTGCGTGGGAAGCTGGCGTTCAGGTCGCCACCATCGTTCAGTGAAAACCGCAGCGGAAAATTTAGTGGAAAATTTAGCGGCGGCTTCAGCATTAACAAGTTGGCGATCAACGAAGAAGGTGACGGCACGCCCTTCCTCCTCTGGGATTCGATGGCCAGCGAATCGCTGAGCGTATCGCTCGCACCGAACCGCTTGCAGCTGAACGAGCTGCGTATTGTTCATCCAACCGGCCGATTCATCATTCACGAGGATAAGTCGATCAATGTGCAGCGGCTGCTGCGAGCGCCGGCATCGCAGTCAGCAATGCAGCCAGCATCGGCCCCCCCTGCCGGGCCGGCTCCGAAAGATACGTCCGCCGCCGAGAGCTTCGCGATCGCAGTCGAGCGTATCAGTGTCGCCGATGGCGACCTCGAGTTTGCAGATCTGTCGCTGCGTCCACAGTTTGGCACGCACATCCACAATCTGGATGGCGTAATCAACGGGCTGTCGTCGGATGCCGCCAGCACGGCACAGGTCGAGCTGGACGGTAAGGTCGACGACTACGGGTCGGCGCGGGTGCGCGGTTCGGTGCAGCCTTTCCGTGCGACTGAATTCACCGACCTGAAAGTCGGTTTCCACAACCTTGAGATGACGCGGCTCACGCCGTATTCCGGCAAGTTCGCCGGTCGCAAAATCGACTCCGGCAAGCTGTCGGTCGATCTCGAATACAAGATCAAGAACCGCAAGCTGTTTGGCGAGAACAAGTTCGTTATCAACACGATCAAGCTCGGCGAGCGTGTCGACAGCCGCGATGCATTCAACCTGCCGCTCGATCTCGCGATCGTGCTGATGGAAGACAGTCAGGGCGTGATCGATATCGACCTGCCGATTTCCGGCAGCCTCGATGATCCGCAATTCAGCTACGGGAAGATCATCTGGAAGGCGATCGTCAATGTGCTGAGCAAAGTTGTCACTGCGCCGTTCCGCGCGCTCGGCAAGCTGCTCGGTATCAGCGCCGAACAGATGGAAGCTGTCGCCTTCGATCCGGGTATGTCGACACTCTCGCCGCCCGAGCAGGAAAAGCTGAAGTCGGTCGCCGGGGCGCTGGCGAAGAAGGCCGCGCTGACGCTGAAGATTATTCCTTCGTTTGACCTGGTGGCCGACAAGGCGGCGCTGCAGGAACTGCGAACACGCCGCGAGGTGATCGCCGAGCTGGGCCTGAAGCTGAACGAAGGCGAACAACCGGGTCCGCTCGATCTAGGCAATGTGAAAGTACAGACGGCGATCGCCAATCTGCTGAAAGACCGTTCCGGCGAGGGGCGCGGCTTGAAGATGCTCGATACGGTCAAGGACTATTTCCGCGAGTCGACGCCCGAAGATCAGGCCCGGTCGGCCGCATTGCTCGAGCGGCTCAAAGCCAGCGTGCCGGTCAGCGAGGCCGAACTCGCCGCACTGGGCAAGGCGCGCGCAGCCGCGATCCGGGCTTATCTGGTCGACGCCGCCGGGCTGGACGCGGCACGTATCAGCATCGGCGAGCCGGACAAGGCGACTTTGCAGCAAAAGGCCGTTCCGGTGAAGCTGGCGCTCGGGGTGAAGAAGGGCGACTGATCGAAGGCCGGGTTCCAGAATTACAAACGTTATCCGCCGCGGCAGGCCTAGCGCGAAGCTAAAGCCTTGTGTGAACATTCGCATCTACTGCCGCCACCGGCCCGCCTGCCGGGTCTGCGAAGCGCGGCGCCCAGTTTCCTCGCATGCTGACCTGCCACCCGACATCTTGATGAACCCCATCCCCGCAAAAATGAAGGCGATGGCCGCGACGGCGTTCTCGCTGGACGCGATCGTACCGATCGAACTCGACGTGCCATCGCCGAAGCGCGGCGAGATCCTCGTCAAAATCTCGGCTGCCAGCCTGAACTACCGCGACCTCGCTGTGCTGAGCGGCAAATACATTCCCGGCCTGCCGTTGCCGCTGGTACCGGCCTCGGATGCGTGCGGCACGGTGGTCGCACTCGGCGAAGGCGTAACGCAATGGAAACTCGGCGATCGTGTGGCGCCGATCTATACGCAAGGCTGGCACGACGGCCTGCCCACCGTTCAGCAGCGCACGCGGCAGACGCTGGGCGCGCCGCTGTCTGGCGTTCTGCAGCAGTACATCGCGGTACCCGCTGATGATGCGGTCGCACCGCCGGCCTCGCTGTCTGATGTTGAGGTTGCGACGTTGCCGATTGCGGCACTGACCGCGTGGTCCACGCTGCAGGAAGGTGGCGTGAAGCCGGGCGATACCGTGCTGTTGCAGGGCACCGGTGGCGTATCGCTGTTTGCGCTGCAGTTTGCGAAGGCGGCCGGCGCAAAGGTCATCATTACGTCGTCCAGCGATGAGAAGCTGGTACGCGCAAAGGTGCTCGGTGCCGACGAAACCATCAATTACCTCAGCAATCCGCACTGGGAGCTGGCCGCGAGGGAAATCACCGGCGGACGCGGTGTCGATATCGTGGTCGAGACCGCCGGTGCGACCTTGTCGAAATCGCTGGCGGCGACCGCCTTCGGCGGCTTCGTCGGCGTAGTCGGCTTCGTCGCCGGCCCCGAGGCGACGATCTCGCTACGGCAGCTGTTCGGCCCGCTGATCCGTGTGCAGGGCATTGCGGTCGGATCAAAAACGCGCTTCGAGCAGATGAACCGCGCGATAGAACAAAACCGTATCAAGCCGGTGATGGACAAGGTATTTGATCTGGCCGATGCGCAGGCCGCGTTCAAGCACATGGAAAGCGGCGCGCACTTCGGTAAGGTGGCCATCTCGGGCTTCTGACGGATCAATCAATTCAGCTCAGTCAATTCAGCTCATTCAATTCAGGTAAAGATCATGGCAAAACGTATCGCCGTCATTCCCGGCGACGGCATCGGCAAGGAAGTCGTTCCGGAGGGTCTGCGCGTGCTGGATGCCGCAGCACGCAAGTTCGGTATTGACCTGCAGTTTGACCACTTCGATTTCTCCAGCTGGGACTATTGTGAAAAGCACGGCAAAATGTTGCCGGACAACTGGAAAGAGCAGATCGGCTCGCATGACGCGATCTTTTTCGGCGCGGTCGGCTGGCCTGAAAAAATTCCCGACCACATATCGCTGTGGGGATCGTTGCTGCTGTTCCGCCGCGAGTTCGACCAGTACATCAATCTCCGTCCGGCGCGGCTGATGCCGGGCATCGTCGCGCCCGTCGTGCGGCGCGACGGCAGCGCACGCGCGCCCGGCGAGATCGACATGTACATCGTGCGCGAGAACACCGAGGGCGAATACTCCAGCATCGGCGGCCGCATGTACGACGGCACCGAGCGCGAGATCGTCATGCAGAACACCGTGATGTCGCGCATCGGCGTCGACCGCGTGCTGAAATTTGCGTTCGAGCTCGCGCAGTCGCGGCCGAAAAAGCATCTGACCAGTGCAACCAAGTCGAATGGCATCTCGATCACGATGCCGTACTGGGATGAGCGTGTCGCCGAGATGGCGAAGTCCTATCCGGACCTGAAGCTCGACAAGTTCCATATCGATATCCTCACCGCGCATTTCGTGCAGCGACCCGAGTTCTTCGATGTGGTGGTCGCCTCGAATCTGTTTGGCGATATCCTGTCGGACCTGGGGCCGGCCTGTACTGGCACGATCGGCATTGCGCCCAGTGCAAACCTGAACCCGGAGCGCAAGTTCCCGTCGCTATTCGAGCCGGTGCACGGCTCGGCACCCGACATCGCCGGCAAGAACATCGCGAACCCGATCGGCCAGATCTGGTGCGGCGCGATGATGCTGGACTTCCTCGGCCATCGCGATGCGCATGATGCGATCCTGCATGCGATTGAAACCGTGCTCGACCCGGCCAACGGCGGGCCGCGCACACCGGACATTGGCGGCAAGGCCGGCACAAGCGATCTCGGCCATGCCATCGAATCAGCGCTGTAAGCGGACACCCCGCAAGCAGCGAACATCCACCCACCCACAAGGTAAAGAAGCACAGATATGAAGATTGGAATGATCGGCATCGGCCTGATGGGCAATGGCATTGCAAGTAACCTCGTCAAGTATGGTCACCAGCTGACCGTGCTGGAACATGCAGGCAACCAGCCGCTGGATGCGCTGCTCGCAGCCGGCGCAAAAACCGCCACCACGCCAAAGGCAGTGGCGGCCGATGTCGAGATGGTGATCCTGTGTGTGACCGGTTCGCCGCAAGTTGAGGCCGTGCTGCTCGGTAGCGATGGCGTGCTCGCCGGCCTGCCGAAGGGCGCGACCGTGGTTGATTGCTCGACGGCGGTGCCTTCCTCCACCGTCAAACTCGCCGAGGCCGTGCTGGCCGCCGGCGGACGTTTTGTCGATGCGCCGATGACGCGTACGCCGAAGGAAGCTGCCGAAGGCCGTTTGAACCTGCTGGTCGGCGGCGACAAGTCGGTGTTCGAGTTCTGCCTGCCGGTGCTGAAGTGTTTTGCAGAAAACATCGCGCATGTCGGCACCATCGGTGCGGGCCACCGGATGAAGCTGCTGCATAATTACGTATCGCTCGGCTGTGCCGCGCTGATCGCCGAGGCGGCGGCGTGCGCGCTGGGTGATGGCATTGCGCCGGATGTGTTCGTCGATGTGCTCGCGAAGGGCGGCGGTGGTGGTGCGGCGCTTGAGCGTCTGCGACCTTTCTTGCTGAATGGCGACCCGACCGGTCTGAAGTTCGCGATGAGCAATGCGCTGAAAGATATCGGCTATTTCACTACGATGGCCACCGACAGCGGCGCGGTACACCGCATTGCCGATGCAGTACAGACGACCTTTGACGAAGCGGTCGGGCAGGGCGCAGCGAACGCGTTCGTGCCGGAGCTGGTCGCACTGCTGCAGAAGCAGGCTGCCTGAACGCTGCCACCCTTATTTTATTTGATTCATTTGATTCAACGAATTCAACGGAGCACTCCATGAATGCAAACCTGCCAGGCTCGGTCTCAATCAATCCCGCCAATGGCGAGGTCATTGCCCGCTATCCCTTTGATGACGACGCCGCGCTGAATCGTGCGCTCGATACCGCGCAGGCGGGCTTCGGTACGTGGGCGGCGACGCCGGTTGCAGAGCGGCTGGCGGCATTCACTCGCATCGCACAACTGCTGCGTCGCGATAGCCAGCAGCTGGGCGAAATGGCGGCGCGCGAGATGGGCAAGCCGATCACGCAGGCCAAAGCGGAAGTGGAGAAGTGCGCGATGCTGTGCGACTGGTATGCGGCCAACGGCGGCAGCATCCTCGACGACCGTCCGACCTCGATCGGTGCGGACGCGTATGTGTCCTATCATCCGCTGGGTCCGATTCTCGCGGTCATGCCGTGGAACTTCCCGTACTGGCAGTCAATGCGCGGCGCGATCTCGATCCTGCTGGGCGGGAATGCGTATTTCCTCAAGCATGCGCCGAACGTGATGGGCTGCGCCTACCTGACTGAACAGGTGATGCTGGAGGCGGGTCTGCCGAAGGGTGCGTTCAGCGCGGTCAATATCAGCAATGACCAGGTGTCGAAGGCGATTGCGGATCCGCGCATTGCCGCGGTGGCAGTCACGGGCAGCGTGCGCGCCGGTTCGGCGATTGCAGCACAGGCGGGTGCGGCGTTGAAGAAGAGCGTGCTTGAGCTCGGCGGTGCGGACCCATTCATTGTGCTGGCCGATGCGGACCTCGAGGGTGCGGTGAAGGCGGCGGTAGTGGGGCGCTTCCAGAATACCGGACAGATCTGTATCGCGGCCAAGCGCATCATTCTGGAGAAGCCGATCGCGGCCGAGTTCACCGAACGCTTTGTTGACGCGGTGAAGGCGCTGAAAATGGGCGACCCGCTGGATCCGACGACTTACATCGGCCCGATGGCACGCGCGGACCTGCGCGATGAGTTGCATCGTCAGGTCGAGGGCACGGTGGCTGCCGGCGCGAAAGTGCTGCTGGGGGGTGCACCGGTGGCAGGGCCCGGTAGCTACTACCAGCCGACCGTGCTGTCCGGCGTGAAGCCGGGTATGCCTGCGTTCGTCCAGGAGACTTTCGGACCGGTAGCGGCGCTGATCGAGGCGAACGATGTCGAGCATGCGATCTCGCTGGCGAACGACAGCGAGTTTGGTCTCTCCGGTGCGCTGTGGACGAGCAACCGCGATCTGGCGAAGCAGCTCGCTCGACGGATGGATACCGGTGGCGTATTCGTGAATGGCTTTTCGGCGTCTGACCCGCGCGTGCCGATCGGCGGTGTGAAGAAGAGCGGGTACGGCCGTGAACTGAGCGACTACGGCGTCTATGAGTTTATGAACATCCAAACAGTGTGGTTTGACCGGAAGTAACAACACATACACGCAATCTCCAATGGATTGGCTGGCCCCCGGCTTGCGCCGGGGGCCAGGGTTTTTCACTCCGCATCGAGATCTGACAGCGCCAGCCTGCCCGGGCTCACCGTAAGGCGACTACATTCCGGTATTTCAATTCAGGCGACAGTCCGCAGCGCAAGCCTGCACATTCCTCCCGCCGAAGGTCGACTTCTTGAATTCAAAAGGGTATGTCGTTGACATCGGTACCCGCCAATTTTAATCTTCCACCACTTCCGGATCCTGGATCCAGAATCCGGGATCCCGGATCCAAAGGGAATAATTTATAAAACGATAAGCGACTTGGCGACAGGCCGCCCGAGACAATGCAGATACTGCGCCCGCAACTGACACTGGTCGAGCAGGTTTACGAAGCGATCCTGACCCAGATCGAGTCCGGCCGCTATGGCGGCGACGCCCGGCTGGTACAGGAAGAGGTGGCCGAGACACTCGGCGTGTCGCGCCAGCCGGTGCGGCAGGCGCTGCTCCTGCTGCGCAACGAAGGTGTGCTGATGAATGCGCCCGGCCGCGGACTGATGGTCGTGCCGCTGGAAGCAGACAAGGTGCGCCACCTGTACGAGATTCGCGCAAGCCTCGATGCACTGGCCAGCCGCAAGGCAGCCGAGCGCGGCAGCGCACGCGCGCGTACCGAGGGCGCGGCATTCATCGAGCGTGGCCGCGCCGCAGTGAGCGCCAATTCGATCTCGGAGATGATCGCCGCCGACATGGCTTTCCATCATTTCCTGTACGAGCTGTCGGGCAATCCGCTGATTGTCGAGACCGCTGCGGCGCACTGGAGCTATCTGCGCTGCGTGATGAGCGCCGTGCTGATGACGGCGACGACGCCAAAGGAAATCTGGGACCAGCACGACGCAATCCTGCAGGCTGTCGCGCGTAGTGACTCTGCCGAGGCGGAGCGGCTCGCGCGTGAACACATCGATCACGCCGCTGATGGCGTGCTCAGGAACCTGAACGAAGTGCTGGAGAAGCAAGAGAGAAAATGGTCCGCCTGACGAGCGAGGCTCTTTAGGCGTGCCGGGGTGACGGATTAGAAGAGACGAACGCCCGCAATCCGCACACATTTGAAACACGGGAGCGCAACAACAACAGCGAGCGCATCCCAAGGGAGGAGACCAATGGCAATCAACAATAACGTGGCCGCACGTGCGGACAGCAGCGAGCAGCAGGCCGTATACCGAAAGGTTGCATGGCGGCTGGTGCCTTTCCTGTGCATCTGCTACCTGGCGGCCTATCTGGATCGCGTCAACGTCGGCTTTGCCAAGCTGCAGATGCTAAGCGACCTGTCGTTCAGCAATACCGTCTACGGCCTCGGCGCCGGTATTTTCTTCCTCGGTTACGTTATCTTCGAGGTGCCGAGCAACATCCTGATGCACAAGGTGGGCGCCAAGATCTGGATCGCCCGCATCATGATCAGCTGGGGGCTGATCGGTGCGATGATGGCGTTCGTAAAGACGCCGACGCAGTTCTATGTGCTGCGCTTCCTGCTAGGCGTCGCCGAAGCCGGCTTCATTCCCGGCGTGCTGCTGTATCTGACCTACTGGTTCCCGGCGGCCTGGCGTGGTCGCATCATCGCGCTGTTCCTCGCCGCGATCCCGATATCCAACATCATCGGCGGCCCGCTGTCCGGCTGGATCCTGGCGACCATGAGTGACGTCAGCGGCCTGCGCGGCTGGCAGTGGCTGTTCATCATCGAGACCATTCCGTCGATCGTGCTCGGCTTCTTCGTCCTCGCCTTGCTCGATAACCGCGTCGACAATGCGCGCTGGCTGACCGAGCAGGAAAAAGAGGTGATCCGCAAGGACATCGCGGCCGAAGCCGCGCAATCGTCCGAACACACCAGCGTGATGGACGCGATGAAGAGCGGCCGCGTCTGGTGGCTGGGTGTTGCCTACTTCTGCATCGCCAGTTCGATCTATGTGACGAGCTTCTGGATGCCGACCCTGATCAAGCAGTTGGGCATCAATGACCCGCTGCAGATCGGCTGGCTGACCACGATTCCCTATATTGCTGCGATCATCTCCATGGTCTTGTGCAACGTCAGCGCCGACCGCCGCGGCGAGCGCCGCTGGCACACCGCGATTCCGTGCTTTATCACCGCGATCGGCCTGGCTGTGTCGGCAACGCCGGGTCTGGCGATTGTGCCGGCCATGTTCGGTCTGGTGCTGTGCGGCGCGGGAGCATCGACTTCGCAGGCATCGTTCTGGAGCCTGCCATCGTCGTTCCTGACCGGTGCAGCGGCTGCAGCCGGTATCGCGCTGGTGAACTCGCTTGGCAACATCGCCGGCATGGCCAGCACCTCGCTGGTCGGCTGGCTGACCGATCTGACGGGCACACCGAACAGCAGCCTGTATCTGTTCGCCGCACTTGCAGTAGTCGGTGGCCTGATGGTGCTGCGCCTGCCAGCCCATGTGGTGAACAAGTAAGCACGTAACCGACGTAACTACCGTAATAACGTAATAACCAGAGCAAGAAAGCGCCGGCGGCATCGCCGCCGGCACAAGCATTCAGAAAGAGATGAGCATGATGGACGCAAGCCACTACGGAACCCTTTATCAGTCGCTGCAGAAAGCAGTGCAGCGCTTCCCCGACAACGCCGCGTATTCGGTGCCACCGTCAGCGGGACGCGCCTACCATCCGCAAGGATGGGAGGTGACCTATACGCAGACGGCTGCCGAGGTCGAGCGCAAGAAGGCGGTGTATGCCAAGGCCGGCTATGGCATCGGGCATCGTGTGGCGATTCTGTTCGAGCAGCGTCCGGAGTTCGTGTTTCATTACCTTGCGCTGAATGCGCTGGGTGTATCGGTGGTGCCGATCAACCCGGACTACCGTGTTGAGGAAATCCATTATGTGGTCGAGCATTCCGAGTCCAGCCTGATCGTCGGTGTCGATTCGCGTGCGCATGATCTCGACGACGTCGTGAAGATGCTCGGCGGCGCGTGCAGCCGCGTGTCTTTCGATCAGTTCCCTGACACGTTGCCGGCATCGCGCACCGCTGCTCAGGCCGGTACGCCCGACCATGCGACCGAGGCCGCGCTGCTGTATACGTCCGGCACCACCGGCAAGCCTAAGGGCTGTATCCTGACCAACGAGTACTTCCATACCTTCGGCGCCTGCTACCTCGAGCTGGGCGGTGCGCTGACGATGCATGAAGGCGTCGAGCGCATGTTCAACCCGCTGCCGCTGCACCATGCGAACTGCCTGTCGATCTCGATGCCGGCGATGCTGATGTCGGGCGGCTGCCTGATCTTCCCGGACCGCTTCCACGCCAGCACCTGGTGGAAAGACCTGGTCGCCAGCCGTGCGACGGTCGTGCAGTTCCAGGGTGTGATCCCGAACATCCTGCTGAAAATTCCCGAGTGCCCGGAGGAGACGCAGCACACGGTGCGCTTTGCGCTGTGCGCCGGTGTCGAGCCGAGCCTGCATGAGCTGTTCGAGAAGCGCTTCAATCTGCCCGTGGTCGAGATGTGGTCGATGACGGAAGCCGGCCGGCTGATTTCCGATAACCACGAGCCGCGTCAGATTCATACGCGCGCGTTCGGTCGCACGAATCCGTGGGTCGAGGCCATCATCGTCGATGAAAACGGCAATGAGCTGCCGGCCGATACGCCGGGCGAGCTGGTGATTCGCCACAGTGCCGAATCGCCGCGCAAGGGTTTCTTCTCCGGCTATCTGAAGAATGATGCCGCCACCGATGAAGCATGGAAGGGCGACTGGTTCCACACCGGTGACGCCGCCGTGCGTGATGCGTCCGGCATGTTCTTCTTCATGGACCGCAAGAAAAATATCATCCGCCGTGCCGGCGAAAACATTGCCGCGGCCGAGATCGAAGCCTGCCTGAACGCGCATCCGAAGGCCAAGCAGGTGGCCGTGCTGGCAGCGCCCGACGAAGTGCGCGAAGAGGAAGTGATGGCCTGTGTCGTGGTACGCGAGGGCGTCGACATCTCGACCGATGCTGCCAGGGCGGCGCTCGCGCAGGACCTGTTCGACTGGTCGTATGAGCGCATGGCCTACTTCAAGGCGCCGGGCTGGGTGCTGTTTGTCGACAGCCTGCCGATGGGTACGTCGGCCAAGGTGCAGAAGATCCATATCTTTGCGCCGGGCGTTGACCCGCGCACGCAACCGGGCGTCATCGACCTGCGCGCGCAAAAGAAACAGAAAAAGGTCGCGCACTGAGGCGCGCCCGGACCAAGGACAAGGAGAAATTATGTTGATCCCACCGGCACTCCATGCCGATATGGCTGCGGGCGTGATCGCGCGCTTCCTCAAAGCGCGCGGCGTCGACCGTGTATTCGCTCTCTGCGGCGGCCATATCATGCCGATCTGGATGCAGTGCGATGCTGTCGGCATTCGCATCATCGACGTGCGCGACGAGCGCGCCGCTGTCTATATGGCGCATGCGCACAGTGAGCTGACCGGCGGCCTCGGTGTCGCACTGGTCACCGCTGGCCCCGGCATGACCAATGCCATGACCGGCATCGCCAATGCGCACACCTCGCGTGCATCGGTGCTGGTGCTGTCCGGCGGCCCGCCGCGCGCGCAGGAAAATCGCGGCGCGCTGCAGGACATGCCGCACATTGAGATGGTCAAGCCGATCACGCGCTACGCGCGTACCGTGCGCGAGCCGTCGCTGGTGCTGCAGGAACTGGATGAAGCGGTTGCACGTGCGCTGGGCGAAGGCGGCGATCCGGGTCCGGTCTATATCGATTTCCCGGTCGACACGCAGCGCGGCACGGTGCCGAAAGTGCTGCAAATGGACGAGCATTTCCGCCCGAAGCCGCGTCTGGTCACACGGCCGGACGATGCCGCCGTCGATACGGCGGTCGAGTTGCTGTGGAATGCACGCCGTCCGCTGGTGATCAGCGGTCGTGGTGCACGCGCTGCCGGTCCGGAGCTGGACCGTCTGCTGCGTGCCACCGGCGCGGTCTATCTGGACACGGGTGAGACCCGCGGCCTGATTTCCGACGACCACCCATCCGTGATCGGCGCGATGCGCGGCGCCGTGATGGGCCAGGCTGATCTGGTGATCACCATCGGCCGCAAGCTGGACTTCCAGCTCGCCTACGGCTCGCCCGCGGTGTTCAAGAACGCGCGCTTCCTGCGCATTTCCGACACTGCCACTGAGATCCGCGACAACCGCCGTGCCGATGCTGAACTGCTGGCGACGCCGTCGGTGGCGATCGAGGCCATGCTGGCGAAGGCCGGCTCGCGCCAGCCAGCGACCGACCTTGACTGGGCACAGGGACTGCGCAAACAGCATGAAGAACGCGCAGCTAAATTGAAAGTGTCGATGGCCACTGCGCCGTCGGACAGCGCAGGACGCATTCATCCGAACCGCGTGCTGCACGAACTGCAGCAGCGTCTGAAGGACGATGCGATCGTGGTGGCCGATGGTGGCGATTTCCTCAGCTTTGCACGCGTCGGTCTGTCCGGCGGCCGTTATCTCGATCCGGGCTCGCTCGGCTGTATCGGTATCGGCACCGCGTTCGGCAATGCCGCCAGCCTCGCGTATCCGGACCGTCAGGTCGTGGTCGCGACCGGCGACGGCGCATTCGGCTTTAACGCCATGGAGATCGATACCGCTGTTCGTCACGGCGCGAAGCCGCTGATTGTTGTCGCGAATAACGGCGCATGGCAGATCGAAGTGCACGACCAGCAGGATACGCACGGCAAGGTCGTGGGCACGAAGCTGCAGGTATCCGACTATGCGGCGATGGCGCGCGCGTTCGGCATGCATGGCGTAGTCGTCGAGCGCGCCGAGGATCTGGGCGCGGCGATCGACGAGGCGATGAAAAATCTGCCGGCACTGCTCGACGTGCGCGTGACACCGGAGGCAAAATCATCGGACGGCAAATCAGGCCTGGCCTGGGTGCCGGACCTGCAGCCGCTGGGTGCATGGGAAGAGGCCGAGCGCGCATGGCGTAACGGTGACAACTAAGCGGCAACGAGGCGCTGAATGCGCAGCAAACGCGCTGCAACTGCGCAGCGGCGGTATAGCCTCTGAGCAGCAATCGAGAGATAAAGAGAAAGGCAAGACAACATGGATTTCTCCCTGACCCCTGAACTGCAGGCGCTGCGCGAGCGCGTCCGCACCTTCATCGCCGAGCAGGTGATCCCGCTCGAGAACGATCCGCGGCAGGACAGCCACGGCCCGCACAAGGAACTGCGCGACGAACTGGTTTCGCGCGCGCGCGCGGCCGGTCTGCTGACGCCGCATGCATCGCGCGAGATGGGCGGCCTGGGTCTGACCCACATCGAGAAGGCGGTCGTCTTTGAAGAGGCTGGCTACTCGTGGCTGGGCCCGACCGCACTGAATATTCATGCGCCGGACGAAGGCAACATCCATCTGATGGAAGAAGTCGCCACGCATGAGCAGAAAGAACGCTGGCTGCGTCCGCAGGTCGAAGGCAAGATCCGCTCCTGCTTCTGCATGACTGAACCGTCGCCGGGTGCCGGTGCCGACCCGAGCATGCTGAAGACCCAGGCCGTGCGCGACGGCGATCACTATGTGATCAATGGCCTGAAGTGGCTGATCACGGGCGCCGAAGGCTCCAGCTACGCGATCATCATGGCCAGCATGGAAGACGGCACGGCGACGATGTTCCTGTCCGATATGGACCGCGAGGGCATCGAGATCGTACGCAACCTCGACGCGATGGACCGCTGCTTCACCGGCGGCCACGGCGTGGTGCGCTTCACCAATGTGCGCATTCCGGCAACCGATGTGCTCGGCGAAATCGGCAAAGGCTTCCGCTATGCGCAGGTACGCCTTGCGCCGGCGCGTCTCACACATTGTATGCGCTGGCTCGGCCAGGCTCGCCGTGCACACGAGATTGCGCTGGACTATGTACGTCGCCGTGAAGCCTTCGGCAAGCCGCTGGTCGAGCATGAGGGCGTGGGCTTCCAGATCGCCGATAACGACATGGACCTGATGACGGCACGCCTGCATATCTGGCATACCGCCTGGCTGCTGGACAAGGGCGAGCGTGGTGCCTATGAATCGAGCCGTGCGAAGGTGGTGTGCTCGGAAGCCGAATGGCGCGTGGTTGACCGCTGCGTCCAGATCATGGGTGGCATGGGCGTGACCAATGAAACTGCCGTGATGCGTATCTTCACCGACATGCGTGCATTCCGGATCTATGACGGCCCGAGCGAAGTACATCGCTGGAGCATGGCGAAGAAGATCGCGGCAGGAAAGGCGTAAGCACGATGACGAGCAAGATCGACTCTCTGCTGCGACTCGATGGCAAGCGCGCGCTGGTGACCGGCGCATCGTCGGGCTTTGGCGCGCACTTCGCGCAGCTGCTGTCCGCTGCTGGCGCCGAAGTGATTCTCGCTGCGCGCCGTACCGACAAGCTGCAGGCGCTGCGCGAGCAGATCGAGCGCACCGGTGGCAAGGCCGGCGTGGCTGTGCTGGATGTATCGAACAAGGACAGCGTCACGGCCTGCTTCGAGCAGATCGGTGCCTGCGACATCGTCATCAACAACGCCGGTATCACGGTGACGCGCGCACTGCTGGAGCAGACCGAAGAGGACTGGGACAGCGTGATCGATACCAACCTGAAGGGCTGCTTTCTGGTCGCAACCGAAGCGGCGCGCCGTCTGCGCGATGCGCAGCGTCCGGGCAGCATCATCAACATCGCATCCATTCTTGGCGAGCGTGTCGCGGCGGCGGTGGCGCCCTATGCGATCTCCAAAGCTGGCGTGGTACAGGCAACCAAGTTGATGGCGCTGGAACTGGCACGTTATCAGATCCGCGTGAATGCGCTGTTGCCGGGCTACGTGGTGACCGACCTGAACAAAGATTTCCTCGACAGCGAACTGGGACAGAAGCTGCGCATGCGCGTGCCGACTCGCACGTTTGGTGAGATCAGCGATCTCGATGGCCCGCTGCTGCTGCTGGCGTCTGATGCCGGCAAAGGCATGACCGGTTCCTGCCTCGCGGTGGATCGCGGCCATCTGGTGAGTTCGCTATGAGCGCCGTGAATGCAGAGACGCATCAGCAGCTGGCCGCCTGGCTGCGCGCGCAGGGTCATATCGGCGCAGCTGAACTGGAAATCAAGCCGCTGACCGGCGGCCAGTCGAACCCGACCTGGCTGCTCGGTGCCGGCAGCGACCAGCTGGTGCTGCGCAAGAAGCCGCCCGGTGTGCTGCTGAAGTCCGCGCATGCGATCGACCGTGAGTACAAGGTCATCAGCGCGCTGGCGGGCAGCGACGTGCCGGTGCCGCAGGCGCTGGCCTGGTGCGATGATGAATCCATCGTCGGCACGCCGTTCTATCTGATGTCTTTCCTTGATGGTCGCGTGTTTGTCGATCAGGCACTGCCGCAGTTGTCGGCGGCCGAGCGCGGCGAGCTGTACCGCGAAATGAACCGCGTGATCTCGGCGCTGCATGAAGTCGATGTCGATGCGGTCGGCTTGTCGGATTACGGCAAGAAGGATAACTATCTGCCGCGGCAGATCACGCGCTGGTCGAAGCAGCTGAACGAATCGACGATTGCGCCGTCGGACAGCATGCGCCGTCTGATCGACTGGCTGCCGGGCGCGATGCCGGAACAGCAGCGCGCGGCGCTGATCCACGGTGACTTCCGGCTCGATAACCTGGTGTTCCATCCAACCGAGCTGCGCATCATCGGCGTGCTGGACTGGGAGCTGTCGACGCTCGGTGATCCGCTGTCGGACTTTGCGTATCACTGCATGAGCTGGCACATTCCGCACAGCCTGTGGCGGGGCATCGGCGGGCTCGATCTCGCAGCGCTCGGCATTCCGGATGAGGCGACATATCGTGCGCTCTATGCGCAGAAGCATGGCGCGATTCCGGATGATGCGTGGCGCTTCTATCTGGCGTTCAACCTGTTCCGCATGGCGGCCATTCTGCACGGGATTGCGGAGCGTGCGCAGCAGGGCAATGCGAATTCGGCCGACGCGGTCGAGACCGGCAAGAAGGCCGTGCCGCTGGCCGACCTCGGCTGCCGCATCGCGGGCATCTGAGTCTTGAACGGGCACGGCGTTCGCCGTGCCCGTCACCGCCGGTATGCAGCTTGTAACCGGCGTGGTTTTCGGGAACACTGTCGGCCTGCTGAACTCACTTCCTTTGCCCGGCTACCCGTGCCCACATCCATGAGCTACCGTTTCCCTGTTGCCGGCCTGAAGGCCGCCGTGCTGGCGCTGTGCTGGCTGCTGCTGCCACTGTCATCGGTGTCGGCCGCGCTGACGCACACGCCGCAAGCGGTACTGTCGATCTCACGTGCCTATGGCTTCGTTGCCAGTCAGTCCTTGTCGCTGGTACAGATCGAGGAAGCGTATCCGGAGCTGATACCGCAGGTGTTCAGTGCGCGCGGTGCATTCAACAGCGCGTTTCCTGAAGTCGAAGCGCGGCTCGAGACCGAATTGCGTGCGGTCTTTGGCGAGGGGGATTTCGCCGGGCTGCGCCGCGATATGCAGGAGCGGGTGAGCGAAGTGCTTAATAAGCAGCCGTTGTCGGCGGCGCAGGCGGCTGAGTTCCTCGCCGACGTGCAGCGTCGTGCGCGTGGTGAGGGGCTCGATCCCGAGATCCGCGACTACTTGCTGGCAGTGACTTATGCCAGCGAACCGGCCACGGAATTTGCCGACGGCTTTCGGCAGCGTTACCGCACCGACGGCAGTGGCAAGGCGCTGGGGCTGCGGCTGCACCTTCAGTTGCCGCGCTCATGGAGCGGCACGGACGGTGAACGAAAGAGCATCGTGCGGCAATGGATCAGCGAAGGCGGGAATGGCCGAGCGATGATTTTGCTGGATATTCGCGACGTCGGTAACTTCAGGCCATCGCGTGCCGATATCGAGCGCTTTCTCGCGCAGGGCGGCGCGCGCGAGCTGGCGAGCCGGGTGGGTGAGGTTGTTGAAGCTTTCGCATTCGCACTGGAGTCGCTGCCCGGCTATTCGGCGGTATTGCATGCGCCGGAAAATACCGGTGATGGTGTGCATACGTGGACGCAGATGTATCAGTTTTTTTTTCGCGGCAAAGCGATTTGCGTGATGTGCGCTGCGGTGGGTACGGACGCAGAGGCGCTGGCGATCGAGCAAAGTTTCCGCCGCATTCAGCCCTTGTGCCGTCAGGTGGTCAATAGCTTGGTGATGGAGCAGGCCGAGGACTGAGTGCCTGTTTCGTCACGTCGCTTGCCTGACAGATGAAGCCCGCCGGATGGCGGGCTTCGTCGTTTCTGGCCGCGGTCGAGGTGTTTGGGGAATCCCGTGCCGTCAGAGGCTGGCCGCCGGCAGCACCAGCCCGCGGCATTCACCGAAGCCGATCCGTGCCGCATCCGGTGCTTCGCACCAGCCATGTAAGATCACGGCGTCCCCGTCTTCAAGGAAGGTGCGCTGCTCACCGTTGGGCAAGGCAATCGGTTTCTTTCCGCCTTCGGTCAGCTCGATCAGTGCGCCCGCCTGATCCGGCGTCGGGCCGGATAGCGTGCCGCTGCCGAACAGGTCACCCGGCTGTAAATTGCACCCATTGACCGTGTGATGCGTGACCATCTGCGCGATGGTCCAGTACGCATGACGGTAACTGGTTGCGCACAGCGTGTGTCCACGCTCGCCGGCGGCACGCATCTTTTCAGTCTGCAGCGTGACGTCGAGACGGATGTCAACAGCACCCTGCGCGCGGTTCTCATCGCTGTCCAGATACGGCAGCGGCTGCGGATCGCCTTCGGGGCGCGTGAACGCTTTGCGATAAGGCGCCAGCGCTTCCAGCGTGACGATCCACGGTGAGATCGTGGTCGCGAAATTCTTCGCAAGGAAAGGGCCGAGCGGCTGGTATTCCCAGCCCTGAATATCACGCGCGGACCAGTCGTTCAGCAGGCACAGGCCGAACACATGCTGTTCGGCCGAACTCATCGGGATCGAGGTGCCGGCGGCATTGCCGGCGCCGATGAAGATGCCGAGCTCAAGTTCAATATCGAGCCGTTTGCAGGGACCGATGACGGGCTGCTCTGCGCCCGGCGGCATCAGCTGTCCTTGCGGACGACGGAAAGCCTGTCCCGAGATTCCGATGCTGGATGCGCGACCGTGGTAGCCGATCGGGATCCACTTGTAATTGGGAAGCAGCGGATTATCAGGCCGGAACAGCTTGCCGATATGGGTCGCGTGATGGATCGATGTGTAGAAGTCGGTGTAGTCGCCGATTTGTGCAGGTAGTGTGTATTCGACATCCGACATCGGCACGAGGCAGGCTGACATGGCCTGTTGTTGTGCCGAGCCTTCGCGCAATGCGCGCGATAGCGCGAGCCGCAGTGCGCTCCATGCGGACTGGCCGAGCGCCATGAAGGCATTTAGTGTGCTCGCCGATGCCGCCCGCGCGGCCTGCGCTGCGGCGTCGCTGAAGAGACCGGCAGCGGTGACTGCGGCAAGGTCGACGACTTTGGCGCCAATGGCCACGCCGCCGCGGAAGGCTTCGCTCGGTCCGCTGCGGCGAAAGATCGCGAACGGCAGGTTCTGGATCGGGAAGTCGGTGCCGGCTTCGTTGGCCGATGCGACCCAGCTGCGCAGGGCAGGGGAGTGGGTTTCGTTGAGAGTCATCATGTCCTTGCGTTGGCCATGCTGCCATCGTGCATCCACGCGGCATGCGTCGGCGCTTTCTTCGTCTTGCTCCACTCCTCCAGCATGTCCCACTTCACTTCGTCGAGCTTCCGGTACATCTCCGGCGTGCCGCAGTCATACGCGAGCTCGAGCCGGTGCCCGTTCGGATCGAAGAAGTAGATGCTCTTGAAGATCGTATGGTCGGTCGGCCCGATCACCTCGATACCGGCGGCCTCGAGCTTCGCCTTGGTCGCCAGCAGGGTTTCCTGAGAGTCGACTTTCATCGCGAGGTGTTGCACCCATGCCGGCGTATTGCGGTCGCGGTCCATCGGTGGTTGGGTCGGCAATTCGAAGAATGCGAGGATGTTGCCGTTACCCGCATCTAGGAAGATGTGCATATACGGATCCGGTGCCTTGGTCGATGGCACTTCGTTCTCTGCAATCGCCAGCACGAATTTCATGCCGAGGTGTTTGGTGTACCACTCGACGGTTTCTTTCGCGTCCTTGCAGCGGTATGCGACATGGTGGATGTGCTGGATCAGCATGAGGCCTCCGGACGGATTCAGGATGCGGCGGTACCGGCGCGCGCGAGCGACATCGCTTCGCGCAGCACTGCGATGTCGCCGATATGGTTGGACAGGATCAGGATCAGCTTCGCATTCACCTGTGCGCTCTGCTCGTCGGTCAGCCCGCGATGCAGGTCGATCAGGCTCTGATAAAAATCGTCGCCCGGCGAGAAGTCGCGGAAGTAGCGTTTGCCTTCCTCACGAAAATTCGGTTCGAGAATCAGCGGCATCGTGTTCACTCCTCGATGAAATTGCCGGTGGCGCGGGCGACAGCAGCGACCACGCGTGACACTTCGGTCTCGCGCCAGCGCGCGGCGACGTGCTGATCCGGACGAATCAGGTACAGCGTGCCCGGTGTCGCATCGTACCGTGCGAACGCCATGCCTTCGCGATCCACCACGGTTTTCAGCTTGCTTTTCACCGCGCCCTTGCCGGCCTTGCGTGCAATGACCAGCGGCTCAACCGGAATCTTCGCTTCACCCATGCCCTGCAATTGCAGCTGCATGCCTTCAGGGATCGCGCCGGCATCGTCGCAGAAGTACAGTGCCTGGAAGCGACCGCCGAGCTGGTCGATCAGCCAGCCGGCCTGACCATTGATCTCAACCGGCGCATCATCCATCGGCGCACCCGGCACCATGTCGCCGGCGAAGCTTTCGTAGTCCGGTGTGTTCAGTGATGAATCGGTGAGAAAGCAGGGTACGGACAGGCGGCCCGAGTTGACGAGCTTGCGCGCGAAGGGCAGCTCGCGCGACAGCTCCAGCACCGCATTGCGGAAGGTCTTGCTGACGGTGTCCTTGGGCGTGATGAAGTCAGTCGAGCGCGTCGAGTTGAGGATGTTTTCGTCGGCGCCGAAACCACGCTCGTCGCTGTAAGTGTCCAGCAGATGCAGTGGTGCGCGACCGTCCATCACCAGCTTCAGTTTCCAGATCAGGTTGTCGGCATCCTGCACGCCGGAGTTCGCGCCGCGCGCGCCGAACGGCGACACCTGATGGGCGGCATCGCCGGCGAACAGGCAGCGGCCATGGCGGAAGTCATTCATCCGGCGACACTGGAAGGTATAGACGCTAACCCATTCGAGCGTGAATTCGCGGTCGTCGCCGAGCATGGCCTTGATGCGCGGGATGACTCTCTCAGGCTTCTTTTCTTCTTCGGGATCCGCATCCCAGCCGAGCTGGAAATCGATACGGTAAACGTCGTCCGCTTCGCGATGCAGCAGCACCGACTGGTTTGGATGAAACGGCGGATCGAACCAGAACCAGCGTTCGGCGGGGAAGTCGGCTTTCATGATCACGTCGGCAATCAGGAAGCGGTCCATGAATACCTTGCCTTCGATATCGAGGCCCAGCATCGTGCGGACCGGGCTGCGCGCGCCATCGCAAACGATCAGCCAGTCGGCCTCGACTGCGTAGATGCCGTCGGGTGTCTCGACCTGCAGGCTCACATGGTCGTCATGCGGTTGCACCGAGACCACTTTGTTCTTCCAGCGTATGGAAACGCCCGCGTCGAGCGCGCGTTTCACCATGGTGTCTTCCAGATAGTACTGCTGCAGGTTGACCATGCCGGGTCGCTTGAAGCCGGGTTGCGGACGCAGGTTGAAGTTGAACACTTCTTCATCGCGGAAGAAGGTGCGGCCAACGTCCCAGCCGACGCCCTTATTCACGACCGGGTCGCCGCAGCCAAGGCGGTCGAGGATTTCCAGCGTGCGTTTTGCATAGCAAAGACCGCGCGAGCCGACTGATACGGTGTCGTCGTCGTCAAGCAGCAGCACGGGAATGCCATGCTGGCGCGCGTCGATTGCGGCAGCCAGTCCGACAGGACCGCAGCCGATCACGACCAGCGGGTGGCGCTTCGTGCTGCTGCCCTCCAGCTCGGGGGGGCGCGCGTACGGAAATTTTTGATAGGTGTAAGTCTGGTACATCCGTGTCTCTCCGGCCGCCGGGCTTTGCGAGCTGCGCGGGTTCTGTGCTGTCAGTCCTGCAGCGCGTGCCACATTTCCTTGTCGCGCTCCGCGGTCCAGATGCGCGGATGCTTGATGCCGCTGGCTTCGTCAACCGCGCGGGTCACGTCGAAGGGCAGGCAGTGTTCGTAGATAAACACATGGCCGAACTTGTGATCCATCTTGCTGCGAGTGTGCTTCATCGCGCCCTTCAGGTCGAGGCCTTGTGCGACGGCTTCTTTCGCCGATGACAGCAGGGTGGTCACGAAGTCTTTCGTGTAATCGAGACCTTGATTCACTTCAGCCGGATTCATCAGCGCCGGGCCGCGGCCGGGCACCAGCTTGTCGGCACCCATCGCGCGCAGGGTTTCCAGCGTCTGCGGCCATTCTTCGAGTTGCGCGTCGCCGGTATAGGCGGCGGCATCGTATTCCACCAGATCGCCCGAGAACAATACCTTCTGCGATGGAATCCAGACGATGGTGTCGCCCTTGGTATGGCCCATGCCGACATGCATGATCTTCACTTCGAGCTTGCCCATGAAGAGCGTCATCGCGTTCTCGAACACCAGCGTCGGCCAGGTCAGGCCGGGCACGGTCTCGACGCCGGCGAACAGGCGCGGGAAGCGGTCGATTTCGGAATGCATGTCCTGCTCGCCGCGCTCGACGATCATTTCATAGGTGCCGCGCGATGCGATCACCTGCTGCGCGCCTTCCTTGAAATAGGCTGATGCGCCGAGTACGCGTACCGCGTGATAGTGGGTCAGCGTGACGTACTTGATCGGCAGGTCAGTGATTTCGCGGATATGTTTAATCAGCGATTGCGCCATCGCCGGTGTGGCGGTGGTGTCGATCACCATCACTGAATCGTCGCCGATGATCACGCCGGAGTTGGGGTCGCCTTCGGCGGTGTACGCATATGCATTGGCGGAAAGCTGGATGAAGCTGGTTTTCTTTTCCTGAAGGTCGCCCTGGGAGGCGAATTTTTTTTCGGTCATGGTTTCCTCGCTGGCCTGGGGGCTCGGTACTGTGTAAAAGTCACCGTATCCCACTCAATCCGGGCAGACTACCCGCAGATTCGTTTTTGGTCAACCAATTCAACAATAACGAATTATTTACTTTGAACGAATCAGTCCGTAAACTGCGCGGTCACAGCCATCCACCTTGCGTCTCATGGAAGAAGAGAAAAGCCGCCGCGGTATTCAATCGATCGAGATCGGCGGCCGTCTGCTGACGGCGCTGGTCGACGAGGGCGGGCCGATGAGCCTCGGTGATCTGGCCAAGAAGGCCGGCATGCCGTCGGCGAAGGCGCATCCGTATCTGGTCAGCTTTGGCAGCTTCGGCATGGTCGAGCAGAACCCGCTGACCGGGCGCTATGAACTCGGCCCGTTTGCGCTACAGCTCGGACTGATCAGCCTGCACCTGCTCGACCCGGTGCGTATTGCCATTCCGATGATCACGCAACTCTCGGCCGATATCGACCAGACGATCGGCTTGTCGGTGTTGGGCAATCAGGGGCCGACGATCATCTACATCAGCGAATCCAGCTATCCGATTCACGTGAACATGCGCACCGGCACGGTGATGTCGATCCAGGCGACTGCGACCGGCCGGGTGTTTGCCGCGTTCCTGCCACCGAAGCAGGTGGAGCGAATGATCGAGCGGGAAAAGCGCAGCGGCGTCGCCGGCGATTTTGGCGGGGCCAATCTGAAGAAGGACGCGCTGGAGTCCGTGCTCGCCGAGATCCGCAAGCGCGGCATGGCGCGCGTGCAGGGCGAGCCCATCCCGGGCATCAATGCGCTGTGTGCGCCTGTATTCGAGCATAGCGGTGCGATCCGCCTCGGCATTACCGCGATCGGCCCGGCGGGCAGCTTCGATGTCAGCTGGCAGGGGGATGCTGCAAAAAAAATCCGTGAGTGCGCGGAGCAGGTGTCCGGCCGCCTGGGGTATTGTCCGCTGGACTGAGGGTCGCTACGATGTAGCCGGCTCGGGGCGGGGCAGTCTTTGGCCTGCGTTTCAGCCGACGGTCGCCGGCTCGCATGAGACGTCGCGGCAGTAGGCCTCGAAGTCTTCGGCCATCAGCGGTTCGCTGAACAAAAAGCCCTGAACGGCGTCGCAGCCGCAGTCCTCTAACACGCGCAGTTGTGTTTCAGTCTCAACGCCCTCGGCGATGGTGCTTATGCCCAGCGCGCGTGCGACGTCGATCACGGCGGTGACGATCGCGCGATCGTCCGGATCGATGGCGATATCGCGAACGAAGGATTGATCGATTTTCAGTTTGGACAGATGGAAGCGCTTCAGGCAGCTTAGCGATGAGTGGCCGGTGCCGAAATCATCGAGCGCCAGACCGATACCGCGCCGCTGTAGTTCGCGCATCAGCGCAATCGCTGCCTGCGGATCGCGCATCGCTGTGCTTTCGGTCAGCTCGAGCTCCAGGCATTCCGGTGCCAGTCCAGACTGTTCCAGCACGTCGGCGATCAGTTGCGCCAGTCCCTCGTGATGGAATTGCGCTGCCGACAGGTTGACTGCGATGGTTTTTAGCGGCAGGCCGGCGTCGAGCCACGCGCGCGCCTGCCGCACTGCTTCTCGCATTGCCCATTCGCCGATGGGCTGGATCAGTCCGGTTTCTTCGGCCACCCTGACGAACTCATCCGGGTTGATCACACCGAGCTCCGGATGATGAAAGCGCAGCAGCGCCTCGGCGCCGGTGACCCGGCCGGAATGCAGGTCGATTTGCGGCTGGTACTGCAGGAACAGCTGCCGGCGTTCGAGACCGGCGCGCAGCGCGGCTTCGACCTTCAGGTAACGCATCGACAGTGCCTGCATCTCGGCCGAGTAGAAGCGGAAGCCGTCGCTGCTGACGCGCTTGGCGCGATGCATCGCGGTATTGGCCTGCTTGAGCAGCTCGTCGAAGTCTTTCGCATCGGCCGGATAGAGAGCAATGCCGATCGATGCGGTGACGGACAGATCAAACTGTTCGATGCGTGTCGGCTGCCGCAGCGCTTCAAGCAGCTTGCGCGCGACCACGGTGGCGCCATGTGCGTCAGTCTCTGGCAGTATCACGACAAATTCGTCGCCACCGAAACGTGCCAGCGTATCCTCGTCGCGTACGGCCCGACGCAGCCGTCCGGCCAGCTGCGTCAGCAGCGAATCACCGACACTATGCCCGAACGAGTCGTTGACGTGCTTAAAGCGGTCGATGTCGATGAACAGTAGCGCCACGCGGGTGCCTCCGCGATCGGCGCGTGGCAGCAGGAATTGCGCCTGCTCGCGCAGCTGTACCCGATTCGGTAGCGAGGTCAGCGAATCGAAATGCGCAAGATACTGTATGCGGTCTTCATACCTTTTGCTGTCGATGGCCAGTGCAACGAGGTCGGAGGCGGCTTCGATCAGCTGCGCGGTGTCCTGATCCGGGACCGACGGCGTGCGCGCATAAATCGCAAAGGTGCCGAGCACCTGAGTTTTCGAGGTGGCGATCGGGTAAGACCAGCACGCCGCGACACCGGCACGGCGGCCGAGGTCACGATAGTCTTTCCAGCGTGGGTCAGTGAAGATGTTCTCGACGATGGTAGGCGTGCCGCTGAACGCGGTGGTGCCGCAGGAGCCGACGCCGTCGCCGATGCGCAGACCGTCGATGGCCTTGGTGAAGAAATCTGGCATGCCAGGCGCGGCGATGGAGCGCAAGTGTCCGCCGTCGGGATCGACCATCAGGATCGAGCAGAGCCGTCCCGGCAACAGCACCTCGATGCGTTCGGCGATCTGGTGCAGGATAGCGGACAGCGGCATTTTTTCGGTCAGGCGCTCGAGCACGAACAGCCGGAACTCTTCCAGCCTCAGTGTCTGCCGCCGCCGGGCGTCGAGCCGCAAAAGATTCTCCCGTGTGCGGGATAGCCAGCCTGCTACGCTTTTTCCCCTGCCTTTGGGTACGGCGCTGGCGGCAGTGAATTCGCCTCTGCCAAGTGCGGTGATGCGCTCGAACAGCGATTCGGACGAGTCGCCGAGTATCGCGTGCAGGCTGCGGTAGCTGCGCAGCAGTAAGAGCAGGAAAACCAGGCCGAGCGCAGCGAGCGTGATCTGAAAGATCGCCACACGGCTCGCCGCATGTTGGATCGTTGTGCTGCTGCGCTGGTTCACCAACGTACTGAATTCATCCAGCGGTGTGATAAGGCCAGCGCGGGCTGCGGTATAGGCGTCGTCGTGCAGCATTCGGCTGGCACGTATCCGGATGGCGTCGGTCGCGGGATCAGCGGAGGCGACCAGCTGCATCGCATCGAGCTCGGCCTGCAGCAGCCGGGCCGATGCCTGGCTGATTTGCGCCAGCATGCGCTGTCCTTGCGGTCCAAGGTGATTGTGCTGCCACAGCGTGACGAGCGGCTGCGTGACGATTGCGGCATTGCGCAGTTCGTCATGATGCCGGCGGTAGCGCGGATCGCCGGTCAGCACATAACTGCGCGCTGACCCCGAACGTGCTTCAGTCGCCAGCTTCAGCGCATCGCCGAACTGGCGAGTGTCGGATACCAGCCCTTCGGCATCCCTGATCTGCCTGTCTCTGGTGAGCAGCAGGCCGATGGTCAGCATGAACGCCACTGCGATGACTGCGGCCAGGGATAAGTCCCTTTGGAAACGGGTGGTGGCGTCGCGAACTTTCATGGCCTCTCACTATTCATTTTCTTACGTTAGAAAATTTGTGAAGCGCACATGGGCGGTAATCGAAACTGATGGTTGATCATATTCGACGAAAAATATGATGTAAATTTAAAAACTGTTAATACTTGGTTAATGCCGCGTGATTTTTTGTCAAAAAATGGGTCTCAGCAAAAAAACTCGCGCTGGTTTATCGTTTGTTGCCCCAATTTCATGCCTCGTGGAAAAAAGATGAAGAAAACATGGTTTGCACTCGGTGCCGTGCTGTTCGCATCGGCAAGTTTTGCGCAAAGCTGGGAACGCTATGCGGATACAGACAACGAGATCCGCTACTTTGATCCCTATCGCATGGTCGAGATGAGCGGCATGGCGTTCATCTGGGACTTGCATGACCTGCACACGGAAGGCAGCGAGCAGGGGCAGGTCTATCGCTCGGTGCTGTACCCGACCGAGTACAACTGCCGCGGCGAGAAGAAGCGCGTGCTCAGTGTGCACAAGATGGCAGAGAAAATGGGGCGGGGCGAAACGGTGGCCGAGCACACGCTGGTAGGTCACTGGATCGAGGTCGATCCCGAAACGGCGGACGGACGGCTGATGAAAGCAGCGTGCAGTGCGCGATGAGGCAGGGCAGGATGCGAGTGAAATAAATTTCCCGTTCAGGAAATTTATCGTGCTCCTGAGGTATTCCTGGAGAGAGAATCGCTCGAACCCGAGCCGCTTCCTCCGATGACGCCATTGATGACTGCGTCGCCGCTGTCAATGCGGAAGGACTCAATGCCGGGTTTCGCTTTACAGGAAATTCTGCGAGCCTACAAGCAGGCGCTGCGAGTTAGCGCTGGTCGGGGAGGGGAAGCAGGGGTGCAGCAGAATTACGCTGCGCGTCAATTGCCCCCTGACTGCACTGAGTGTCAGTAGCCGTCAGGTGCATTGGCAGTTTCACGCCCTGAAAATCTACCCGTGTTCGCAGCGGGATGACCATCCGCGTATCCAGGTCGTCAAGCAGATCGGACTGGATATCCGGGAGTTAGGGCAGGGTTTTCGAATGCGGCCCAGGGTGGACATCGAGGCGTGCCATTAAAACGATTTCCACTGCTCCAGTGGCAAACCTTCCTGCGCAATCGTCTCGTTATAGGTTTTGATGAATCCGGCATGTTCGTCGCGCCAGCGACGCCCCTGCTCGCGGCGTACTGCCTCGCGAAGAGCGACATCACAAACTTGCGAAATATTCAGGCCTAGCTGCCTCGCAGCCTCAAAGGCATCAACGCTCAGACTCAGATTGGCGGCGCGTTTGCCAGAGGGAGTGGGGGCGCGTTTGTGGCAGGGAACGTCCGGCAGACATGGCGGCCTCCATGCGCATAAAAGATGCGCATAAAAGATGCGGAAATATTACCCTTGGCTTGCTTCCGGTGCCCTTCACGGCTCAGCTGGTGTGGCCATCAAGCCGTTTAGCCCCCTCAAGGCTCCCTGCGAACTGACCGCTGCAGCGGCAACTGGCTCTCTTTCAGGCGCCGAAGCACAAAGCTCGATTTGCTGTTGCGGATCCCCGGTATCTTGTAGAGCCTCTCGCGCAGGAAGCGCTCGTAGCCCTTCGTGCCTTCGACGGCGACGCGGATGTAGTAGTCGTAGTCACCCGAGACCAGGAAGGCCTCCAGTACTTCCGGCACCGCTTCGAGCGCCTGGCCGAACTGGAACAGCGCCTCGTCGGAGTGGTTGTCGAGCGTGACGTGCAGGATCACGGTCTCGGTCAGCCCGATTTTTTCCGGGTTGATCCGAACCGAGTAGCCCTTGATTACCCCGGCTTCTTCCATCCGTTTGACCCGGTTCCAGCAGGGCGAGGAGGTCAGGCCGACTTGCTTGCCCAGCTCCTGCAGGCTGATCCGCGCATCCTTTTGCAGCGCTTCGAGTATCGCCACGTCGAATTTGTCGAGTTCCATTCTGTGATTTTCTTGGAATATAGAAAAATTTTCTGAATTCTCGGGTTTGTGGCGAAAAAACGGAAGCCTTTTCTGCGGGCACCTGAGTACATTGGCGGCATGAACACAGTTGCCGATTTCCGAACGCCTCCCGCTGTTGCGGATACCCAAGCCCCTGCCTGCCTCAATGGCGCGGCGGTGCTGATTCAGACCTTGCTTGACCTGGGCGTGGACACGGTTTTCGGCTATCCGGGTGGTGCGGTGCTGCCGCTGTATGACGCGCTGCATGCCGAGCCGCGACTGCGGCACGTGCTGGTGCGCCACGAGCAGGCGGCTGTGCATGCGGCGCAGGGCTATGCGCGCACGACCGGCAAAGTCGGCGTGGTCTTCGTCACCTCCGGCCCCGGCATGAGCAATACCACCACCGGTCTGCTGGATGCGATGTGCGACTCGGTCCCGGTGCTTTGTGTCAGCGGCCAGGTGGCGACCGCACTGATCGGCACCGACGCTTTCCAGGAATGCGATGCGCTCGGCATCTCGAGCACGATCACCAAGTGGAATGTGCAGGTGCGCAAGTCGTCGCAGGTTGAGTCAACGGTGCGCGCCGCGCTGGCGTTTGCGAAAGGCGGTCGTCCGGGTCCGGTGCTGATCGACTTCCCTAAGGATATCCAGCTCGCGCCAGTGACGGCCAGCGAGCCTTGTGCTGATGCGCCGGCGCTACCGGTAGCGCGCAGCACGCCTGACAATCTGCTGGCTGAAGCGGCTGCAGCTCTCTGCAATGCGCGGCGGCCGGTGATTTACGGCGGCGGCGGTCTGGTGAATTCCGGTGCCGAGGCCTGCAAACTCTTCACCCGACTGGTGGACGTCACCAACGCGCCTTGCACACTGACGCTGATGGGCCTCGGTGCGCTGCCGGCGTCGCGTCCGCAATGGCTGGGCATGCTGGGCATGCACGGCACGCTGGAAGCGAACCTGGCGATGCATGAAGCCGATCTCGTCATCTGCATCGGTGCGCGCTTTGATGATCGCGTGACCAGCCGGCTCTCCGATTTCTGCCCGCACGCGAAATTCCTGCATGTAGACATCGACCCGACCTCGGTCAGCAAGATCGTGAAGGCGGATATCCCGCTGGTTGGCGATTGTGCCGACGTGTTGACGGGTCTGCTGGCACAGATCGAACAGATCCAGCCGGACGCGTCACGACTAGATGACTGGTGGAGCCGTATCGATACCTGGCGTGCCCGTCAGTCGCTCGCCTTCAACGACACACCGGACGCAATTGCGCCGCAGGCCCTGATCTCGCAGCTGCAGAAGCAGCTCGAGAGCCGCGATGCGATCGTGTCGACCGACGTCGGCCAGCACCAGATGTGGGCTGCGCAGTATCTGCATTTCGAGCAGCCGATGCGCTGGCTCACGTCGGGCGGTGCCGGCACGATGGGTTATGGGCTGCCGGCAGCGATCGGCGCACAGATCGCGCATCCGGACAAGACCGTGGTGTGCGTCAGCGGCGATGCATCGATCCTGATGAACATTCAGGAGCTGTCGACTGCAATGCAGCACCGCACGCCGGTGAAAGTGATTCTGTCGAATAACGGCTTCATGGGCATGGTGCGTCAGTGGCAGGAGCTGATCCACGGCGGGCGCTACAGCCATAGCTATACCGAGGCGCTGCCGGATTTCGTTGCAGTCGCGCGCGGCTTTGGCTGGCAGGCACGCACGGTCGATCGCCGCGAGGATCTCGATGCCGCGATTGCCGAATGTCTGGCCAGCGATGGTCCGTATTTCCTGAACGTGCACGTCGTCGCGGAAGAGAACTGCTTCCCGATGATTCCCGCCGGCGCCGGCCATCACGAAGTGATGCTGGCCAGCGAGCACAATAAGTAAGCAGCATTTCAGGCCGTCGCGTGAGCGTCGGTTGTTATTTTTGGCAGTACCGTATTACCCATGCCGCTACCGCGGCACCGCGCAATGCGTCCTGAAGCCGCCTTACCGGGCAAGCGACGGCCGCAGCGCAGACCGATCAACATTTGGGGACATGACATGCAGACCGACACCCGGCCAGACGCCGCCGCGCCTTCTTTTGCCGATACCGGCACGACTTCCACTTCCAATGCTGTGTCCATCGTGTCGCCGATCCGGCGCCCCGAGGTCACGCTCGACGACAAGTACCTCGCTGTCAATGGCCGCATCTACCTGTCGGGCATTCAGGCACTGGTACGCCTGCCGATGATGCAGCGCCTGCGTGACGAAGCCGCCGGCCTGAACACCGGCGGCTTCATCTCCGGCTATCGTGGTTCGCCGCTGGGCACGCTGGATGAGGCGCTGTGGAAGGCGCAGAAGCATCTGGACACGCATCATGTGAAGTTCGTCCCCGGAGTGAACGAGGATCTGGCTGCAACCGCCGTCTGGGGCACGCAGACCGTCGGTCTGGTGGGTCCGACGAAATATGACGGCGTGTTCGCGATGTGGTACGCGAAGGGGCCCGGCGTGGACCGCTGCGGCGATGTGTTCAAGCACATGAACCACGCAGGCACGGCGCAGCACGGCGGCGTGCTGCTGGTGGCCGGTGACGATCATGGCGCGTACTCATCGACGCTGCCGCATCAGTCGGATCACTTGTTCTCGGCCTGCATGATCCCGATGCTGTATCCGTGCAATGTGCAGGAATACCTGGACCTCGGTCTGCATGCGTGGGCGATGTCGCGTTACTCGGGTTGTGCAGTCGGCTTCAAGGCACTGGCCGATACGGTCGAATCGACCGCGTCGGTCGATGCGGATCCGTTCCGGCTGAAGATCGTCTATCCGGAAGATTTCAAGATGCCCGAAGGCGGGCTGAACACGCGGCTTTCTACTGATACGCTGGGTGTGCAGGCGCGCAAGCAGGAAGCGCTGATGCAGGACTACAAGATCTATGCGGCGATTGCGTATGCGCGCGCAAACAAGCTGAACCGCGTGATGATCGACAGCCCAAAGGCGAAGCTGGGCATCATCGCATCCGGCAAGTCGTATCTGGATGTGCTCGAAGCGCTTGAAGAACTTGGCATTGATGAGGCGATGGCTGCTGACATCGGCATCCGTCTGTACAAGGTGTCGATGCCGTGGCCGCTGGAGCCGGATGGCATCCGAGATTTCGCACAGGGGCTCGACGAGATCTTGGTGGTCGAAGAGAAGCGGCAGATCGTCGAATACCAGCTCAAGGAACAGCTGTACAACTGGCGCGAGGACGTTCGTCCGCGCGTGATCGGCAAGTTCGATGAGAAGGGCGAGTGGGTTGCGCCGCGCGGTGACTGGCTGCTGACCTCGAAGGCCGATTTCTCGGTCGCGCAGATTGCGCGGGTGATCGCGGCACGGATCGCGCGTTTCCATACCAGCGATCTGATCAAGGCGCGCCTGACCTTCCTCGAAGCGAAGGAGCAGGTGCTGAACAAGGCAGTCAACACGCCGCCGCGCCCGGCCTATTACTGCTCGGGCTGTCCGCACAATACGTCGACCAAGGTGCCGGAAGGCAGCCTCGCGCTGGCCGGCATCGGCTGCCACGTGATGGCCACCGCGATCTACCCGGAATTCAACAAGCTGACCACGCACATGGGCGGCGAGGGCGCGCCGTGGATTGGCCAGGCGGCGTTTTCGCAAGTGCCGCACGTGTTCCAGAATCTGGGCGACGGCACTTACTTCCATTCCGGTTATCTGGCGATCCGCGCCGCAGTCGCCGCGAAGGTCAACATGACCTACAAGATCCTGTACAACGACGCTGTTGCGATGACGGGTGGCCAGCCGGTCGACGGCACGATCTCGGTGCGCCAGATTGCGCAACAAATGGCCGCCGAAGGCGTCAAGCGGATTGCACTGGTGACCGAAGACCTGAGCCGCTACAACGACCGTTCCGAGCTGCCCGCGCACGTCACGTTGCACGACCGCAAGGACATGGACGCGGTACAGCGCGAGCTGCGCGAAGTCAGTGGTGTGTCGGTGCTGATTTATGACCAGGTTTGCGCAGCTGAGAAGCGCCGCCGTCGCAAGAAGGGCCAGTTCCCGGAGCCGGCGCAGCGCATGTTCATCAATGACGCAGTCTGCGAAGGCTGCGGCGATTGCGGTGCGCAGTCGAACTGCACATCGATTTTGCCTCTGGAGAACGAGCTCGGTCGCAAGCGCATGATCGATCAGTCGTCATGCAACAAGGATTACTCATGCGTGAAAGGCTTCTGCCCGAGCTTTGTCACCGTCACCGGCGGCACGCTGAAGAAGGTGAAGGCCGGCAAGGCGGCTGACGAAGGTTTTGCTGCATTGCCCGAGCCGGTCGCAGCGCGCTGCGATGAGCCCTACAACATTCTGATTAACGGCATCGGCGGTACCGGCGTCATCACCATCGGCGCGCTGTTTGGCATGGCGGGCCATCTGGAAGGCAAGGGCGTGTCGGTGCTGGACATGACCGGCATGTCGCAGAAGAACGGCTCGGTGACTTCGCATGTGCGCATTGCCGCTGCGCCCGAAGCGATTCGTGCGCAGCGCATCGCCACCGGCGAAGCCGACCTGGTGCTTGGCTGCGACGTGCTGACTGCCGGCGCGCATGACGCCATCTCGAAGATGCGCCCGGGTCGCACCCACGCCGTCATCAATACGCACGAACAGCCGACCGGTCATTTTGCCCGCCAGCCGGACTGGCAGTTCCCGGCCGATGAGGTACGCGCATTGATTGATGAATCGGTCGACGGCCGTGCCGATTATGTCGATGCAACGAAACTGGCCACCGCGCTGATGGGCGACTCCATCGCGACCAACCTGTTCATGCTGGGCTTTGCGTACCAGAAGGGCTTGCTGCCGCTGTCGGAAGCGGCGCTGATGCGTGCGATCGAACTGAATGGTGTAGCGATTGAAGCGAACCTGAAGGCATTCCGCTGGGGCCGTCGCGCGGCAGTGGATCTGAAGGCAGTTGAGCGTGTCGCGGTGCCGGCGCAGCCGATGCTGCTGAAGATGCCGGAAACGCTGAATGGCTTGCTGAAGACTCGCGTCGCTTTCCTGAACGGCTACCAGAATGCTGACTATGCGCGTCAATATGAGGCACTGGTCGATCAGGTACGGCAAGCGGAAGCAGCGCTTGGTCAGGGAGACAAACTCGCACGTGCGGTTGCGAAGTCGCTGTTCAAGCTGATGGCGTACAAGGACGAGTACGAAGTTGCGCGTCTGTACACCGACGGCAAGTTCGTTGAAAAGCTAAAGCAGCAATTCGACGGAGAGCTGACGCTGAAATTCAATCTCGCACCGCCGATGTTCTCGAAGAAGGATGCGAAGGGCCATCTGGTGAAGGCTGAATACGGTAGCTGGATGTTCAAGGCGTTCAAGCTGCTGGCCCGCTTCAAGGGTCTGCGCGGCACGCGCTTTGATCCGTTTGGTCAAACCGCCGAGCGCAAGATGGAGCGCGACCTGGTTGTTGAGTATCGCGCGCTGGTGCAATCACTGCTGCACGGGCTCACCGTTGACAAGCTGCCGCAGGCGATTGCGCTGGCGTCGCTGGCCGAGAAAGTCCGAGGCTTTGGCCATGTGAAAGAGGCGGCGGTAGCGAATTACCGTCGTGAGGTGGCTGCCGGGTTGCAGGCGTATGCGTCGGTGGAGGCGCGGATGCCTCATGCCGCGTGAGGTGCTCCCAATCCGTTTCAAACCTCTGCTTCCAAGCATCCAAACAATTCCGATCGCGTCTGAGGTAAGCTCCGACGCGATCCCAACCCCTTAGGCAAGAATCATGAAAGCGCTCGAAAAACTCACCTTCGACAGCGTCACCGTCCGTGCGGTATCGATCCCGATGCGCCGACCGATCGTGGCGAAAGTCGGCACTTATCCGGAATGGCCGTTCATCCTGATCGACGTGAAAACGAAGGAAGGCATCGTCGGTCGCGCCTATCTCGAGCCGTATCTGAAGAATGCGATCCGCTACATCGGCCCGATGATCGAGGACATGGCGGCAGCCTTCAAAGGCCGTCAGCTAGCTCCGCTCGACATGTACCGCGACGTGATCGGCACGATGCATCTGCTCGGCCGCCAGGGCGCCAGCGTGATCGCCGCCGCCGGCCTCGACATGGCGATCTGGGATGCGCTCGCGAAGGCCGCCGGCCTGCCGCTGGCCGAGCTGCTCGGCGGAAGCGTCGGCAAAATCCGCACCTACAACACCAACGGCCTGTGGCTGCTGCCGCTGGACAAACTCGCGAAGGAGGCCGAAGAGCTGGTCGCCGAGGGTAACTTCAGCGCGATCAAGATCCGTCTTGGTCGTCCGAAACTGGCCGAGGACCTGAAGGCGCTGGAACTGGTGCGCGGCGCGATCGGCAACGACATCCAGCTGATGTGTGATTTCAATCAGGGCCAGACACTGCAGGAAGCGATCTGGCGTCTGCATGCGCTCGACGATCAGGGCCTGTACTGGTTCGAGGAGCCGGTGGTGTTCGACAATTACGCTCAGAGCGCGCAGCTGGCGCGTGAGCTGAAGACGCCGGTGTCGATCGGCGAGAACATCTACGGTTCGCGCTCTTTCCTCGATGCGGTGCGCGCCGAGGCGGCCGACCTGTACATGCCGGATCTGATGCGCATCGGCGGCGTCACCGGCTGGATGCGCGCGGCCGCCATCGCCGGCGCAGCCGGTCATCCGCTGTCGAGTCATCTGTATCCGGAAGTGTCAGCGCACCTGCTGCGCGCCAGTGAAAGCGCCGACTGGCTCGAATACCGCGACTGGGGCAACCCGATCATCGCCGAGCCCTTCGAAGTCGTTGATGGTCAGGCGATAGTGCCCAACCGTCCGGGTAACGGCATCGAATGGAACGAGGCAGCGGTCGCGAAATACGCGTACTGATTGTTGCGATGCCTTTACAGGCCGGCGTAGTTTGCCGCCGGCCCCGTGTCATCGATTACACTGTCGGCTATCCCGACAAGCGTCTCTGACAAAATGCTAACGGCCACGCTGCGTAACGACGCAGCGGCGCTTTGTCAGAGGCGCTGAGCCTCACACCGTATGAATCTGAATCTGATGGAAACGCGCCACTGGGTCCTTCTGGTGTTCGTCGCGTCGGCGCTGTATGCGCATTTTCGTGGCACGGTACGTTTTCGCCTGGTGCGCACGCTGACGGATTTCACCGTGCTGCTGGCACCGGTGAATGCGCTGATGTACCTGTTCTCGCGCACGCCAAAGGCGGTGTATATCGACCAGCGCGAATTTCCCGAACTCGTGATGCTGCAGCAGAACTGGCAGGTGATCCGCGATGAGGCGATGGCGCTGGCTGACGGTGGCCAGATCCGCGCGGCTGACGGCTACACCGATATGGGATTCAACTCCTTTTTCCGTACCGGCTGGAAGCGGTTCTACCTGACCTGGTACGGCAAGGAACTGCCATCGGCCGTTTCGCAGTGCCCGAAAACCCTCGCGCTGCTGAAGCAGATCCCGTCGATCAAGGCGGCAATGTTTGCGTCGTTGCCGCCAGGCGCGACGCTGCAAACGCATCGCGATCCGTATGCCGGCTCACTGCGCTACCACCTCGGTCTGGTCACGCCGAATCATTCTGATTGCTATATTGAAGTCGATGGCCAGCGTTATCATTGGAAGGATGGCGAGGCAGTGATGTTCGACGAGACTTTCATTCACCATGCAGCGAACCGCACCCAGCAGCAGCGCGTCGTACTGTTCTGTGATGTCGAGCGGCCGCTCTGGACTACGCCGGTGCGTTGGTTCAACCGGCTATTCGCGAAGTATGTGATGGCCGCTGCGGCGTCAGCGAATGCACAAGGCGAGGGTATCGGTGCGCTGAACCAGTTCTTCCGTGCGTTTTACCAGCTGCGGCTGCGCGCGAAGGAATTCAAGCGCACTCACCGTCGCGCGTATTACGTCGGCAAATGGGTCGCAATTACCGGCGTGCTGTGGTGGTTATTCTGGTGAGGATGATGGTCGCATCGCTTGCCGCCTGATCAGCCGAGTACGTCTTCCGTCACTCCAGTAGCGGCAGTCGGGCCGGTTCAGATCCGGTCCAGCGACTTTTGCAGTCGCTCTATCTTTTCAATCAACCCATTGTGCGCAGCGACGACCGGGTCATCCGTCGCCAGATGCCACTGCGCGTCTTCATCGGCGGGTCCCGTCTGATCCGCGTTGTCCCGCTGTGGGAGATGACCGGAGAGCGCATCGGTACGGCGTCGAACGACCGCGCGCCACGCGAAAACCACGGTCGATATCGCACCGAGTAACAGCCAGAGTATCCACACGGAGCCCGCAGGCAGCTGACCTAAGGTAGCCATCGCGCGGAACCAGGTCAGTGCGCTGGCCCAGTCCAGCCGCAGCCACCAGGACAGGCTGTGCTGCACCACGCTAGTCCATGCGAATACCGCAATGAAAACGATCCAGTTGAATGCCAGCAGCAGGGTCGGCAGGCGGATCGGTAAGAATTTCACGAACTCAGCCTTTGAGTGCCGAGCTGAGTTTTTCATTCAGCGATTCGGCAATCTGCATACGCAGTTTTGAGGTTTCGTGAATTTCCTGCTCGCTATGGTGCGCATTCTTCACGACTTCCATCGCCAGTCCGCGTATGCCCTTGATTTCTTCGTCGAGCGCATTCAACCGTTCGAGCAGCGCTTTGCGCTCCTGCAGCTTCGCACCCAGCAAACGTAGTGCAGCGTGAACCTGATTCCAGCCTTGCAGCCGGGAGTCACCGATCTTAAGATTTTCGAAAACTTCTTGCATCGATTCCCCGATATTCAGCAAGGCCTCTGCACTCAGGCTATTGAAAGGCTGGACCGGAACCACCTCGTTATCATTTTGCTCTTCCTCTGCAGGCTCCGGCGGAGTGACCGCTGCGGCCCAGCCGGAATCCGGCTCGAATCGCATCATCGTGGGTGGGGCAGAACGATCGGTCATGGAAAAAATCCCTTATCGGGCAACAAGTTGGCTTTTTTGCAGAGCTTGCATATACTCTGAAGCAATATTATTGGAGATATTAATCTCTGACAATGCCTGAGTGGTAATCCTCCATAAAAATCAACGACTTGCGGTATGAAAGAGGGACGATCATGGGCGCGGGACTAAAAATTCTCCTGACCAGCCAAAAAGGCGGGGTGGGAAAGAGCACGGTTTCCGCGAATCTGGCGGCGTATTTTTCGTATGTAGCGGGAAAAAAGACCGCGCTGATCGACTTCGATCATCAGGCCACGGCAGGTAAATGGGTAAGCAAGGCCTACCCGATCGGTATTGAATGCCAGACGGTTGATTTGCCCAATGCAAAAGGCTCGGGTATTGCGCTGCTGAAGGCGCGTGAGGCGCTGCGGCGCGCGACCGAGGCGGGCGAAGTCCTGATCGCCGATCTCACCTGGACCGATGTGCTTCCTCCTGAGTTTCTGTTTGAATTCGATATGGTGCTGGTGCCCAGCTCTTTATCGCGTCTTGAACTCGACAGCACACTGGAATTTGTCAGCCGGTTTTCCTTCATATTTAATTCACAACTGCGCCGGCCGCCGAAACTCGTGATCGTACCGAGCCGGGTCGATAATCTGCAGACTTACGAAAGCGTTTTCTCGAAATCATTCGATGCCGGTTTTTACCTGTCGCCGCCGGTGATGTACAGCACCAGTGCGAACGAGTTTTTCGGCAGAGAGTTTTTCGTGATGACCAGTGACAAGGCGATTCGCGAAAACTTCCTGCAGTTTGGTCGTTCGGTCGAGCAGCTCGGTGACCGCGAAAGCGATCAGCGCAAGGCCACACCGCAGCCGACGCTGGCGCCGAAGGTCAATGGTTCCATCCTTGACCGCTTCCGCGCATCTCGGCATTCGGCACCGGACGCACCGGTGCGTGCTGCGGCCAATGAGACGGTCAGTCCGAAGACTAGTCGTCTGAAGTCGATCATCCCAGCGTTCCTCATGATGGGCGGCGGGCGAGATTAAGTTGTCGTCCGGCGCTACGCTATTGATATTCCGCGTCGGGACCTTCGGGTCCCGTGCAACTCTTCTTCTCCGCACCGGATAATAGGTAAGCCAGCCTTCTTCACTTTCCGGCTGCATGATGCGGCTCCGCACATCGTGCAGTAACTCTCGCGGGATGGTCCACTCGATGCATCGGTCTCTGTCGTCTTCGCCGCAATTGCGTTGCCTGACGTGCTTGTGCGCACTCGCGCTGGTGCTGTTCTCGAGCGCTGTGCCGCCAAGCTGGGCGCTTGCACCGGACGCATCTCCCGAGGCCGCGACGGGCCGTACTGAAAAAGCACTCGTCCATGCACAGCGGTGGATGGCGGTGTCGGCCAATCCGCTGGCATCCGACGCAGGGCGCGCGGTGCTACACGAAGGTGGCAGCGCGGTTGATGCGGCGATAGCGATGCAGCTAGTGCTGGGTCTGGTGGAGCCGCAATCGTCGGGTCTGGGTGGCGGCGCCTTCATCGTTACGTTCAATGCAGCCACTGGCAAGGTACAAAGCTATGACGGTCGCGAGACCGCGCCGGCGGCGGCGGATGGGCAGCTTTTCATGAATCATCACCGTCCGCTGTCATTTGCCGACGCGGTCAACAGCGGACTGGCGGTCGGCACGCCCGGTGTATTGCGCGCACTCGAACTCGCGCACCGGCAGCATGGCAAGCTGCCGTGGGCAAGGCTGTTTGCACCCGCGATTGCGCTGGCCGAGCAAGGCTTTCCGGTATCGATGCGTCTGCACCGGCAGATCGCAGGCAATCGCGCATTGCAAGCACAGGCAGCGGCGCGCGCCTATTTCTATCCGGGCGGACAGCCGGCGCCGGCAGGGACCTTGCTGAAGAACCCGGCACTGGCCGATGTGCTGAGACGGGTCGCCGCCGAGGGCCCGGAAGCGTTTTACCGCGGCGAGATTGCTGCTGATATGGTGCGTGCCGTGCGCTCGCATGAACGGCCCGGCCTGCTTGACGAGAAAGATCTCGCGCACTACACCGCAAAAGAGCGCGAACCGGTCTGCAGCGACTATCGTATCTACCGGATTTGCGGCATGGGCCCGCCATCGTCGGGAGCGATTGCCGTGATGCAGATGCTGGGCATGCTGGCGCAGCACAAGCTGGCCGCCATGTCGCCCATGTCGCGCGACGCCGTGCATTACTTCACGGAGGCAGGACGGCTCGCGTTTGCCGATCGTGACCGTTATGTGGCCGATCCGGATTTCATCGAGGTGCCGGTGGCGGCTCTGCTGACCCCGCGCTACTTGCAGTGGCGCGGCGCGCAGATCGACAGCCGGCAATCGATGGGCGTGGCGCAGCCGGGCGATCCGCTTAAGCTGCTGCAGCAGCGTGGACAGGACAATGCGGCCGATGTACCGTCGACCACGCATCTGGTGGCGGTGGATGCCGACGGCAACGGCGTCAGCATGACAAGCACCATCGAGTCTGAATTCGGTAGCAAGATCTTCGTGCGTGGCTTCCTGCTGAATAATCAGCTGACCGATTTTTCGCTGAACCCGGTCGATGGCAAGCAGCGTCCGGTGGCGAACCGCGTGGAACCCGGCAAGCGGCCGCGCAGTGCGATGGCGCCTCTGATCGTGCTGCGCGATGGTCGCCTGGATTTGCTGGTAGGTTCACCCGGTGGGAGCTCGATCATCAATTTCGTTGCGAAGACGCTGGTGGGCGTGCTCGACTGGGGCCTCGATGTGCAGCAGGCCATTGCGCTGCCTAACATGGGCAGTCGCAACCGGGGCACCGAGATCGAAAGCGGCACCGAGCTGGAATCTTTGCGCGAAGACTTGCGCCGGCTCGGGCATCGCGTCAACATCATGTCTTTGCCGAGCGGCGTGCATGCGATCAGGGTGACGCCCGGCGGGCTGGAGGGCGGCGCGGATCCGCGTCGCGAGGGTGTCGCTGCTGGCGACTGAGCAGATAGCGACTAGACACACTACGACCGCGCATGACGCCGTCGATGGAGAACCGATGGCGATACGGGCCGGACAGGGTAGGTGGCGCACAGCAGTGCTGGCGATGCTGATTGCCTTGCCGGGTGCTTTCGTTACCGTTGCCACTACTACTGCCGCTGCCAACGCTGCTGGCGCGCCTGCAGACACGCTGCAGAAAATCACCGACACCGGTCGCATCACGCTGGCCTATCGCGAATCGTCGGTACCGTTCAGCTACCTCGATGGTCCGCACCGGCCGATCGGCTTCGGCATCGATATCTATGCGCAGGTGATCGATGCGGTCAAACGCGCGACCGGACGGCCTGACCTCGAGGTGCGCTATCAGGCCGTCACCTCGCAGAACCGGATACCGCTGGTGGCGAATGGCACGGTGGATCTCGAGTGCGGCTCCACCAGCAATACCGCTGCACGCGCGAAGAGCGTTGCGTTCGCGATCAATTATTTTTATACCGGTCCGCGCCTGCTGGTGAAGCGCGACAGCGGTGTGCAGACATTCTCGGACCTGGCCGGCAAACCGGTGGCGGTAACGACCGGCACCACCAGCTTCAAGCTGCTGCGCAAACTGAACCTGGAGCGCAGTATGGCCATGACCCTGGTGGCAGGGCGCGACCATGTCGATTCCTTCCTGCTGGTCGATGCCGGCCGTGCAACGGCCTTCGTGATGGACGACATCCTGCTGTTCGGCCAGATACTGAACGCCAAGCGTCCGCAGGACTGGACCGTGGTCGGCGAGCCGCTGCAGACCGAGCCGTATGCGTGCCTGCTGCGCAGGGACGATGCCCGCTTCAAGCAGCTGGTCGATGGCGTGCTATCAGCACTGATGGCGTCGGGCGAGTTCGAACGCATCTATGACAAATGGTTCATGAAGCCGATCCCGCCACGCGGACGCAGCCTGAGCCTGCCGATGAGTGCGCAGCTGCGCGCGAACCTGCGCGTGCATTCGGACCGGCCGGCTGACTGAGTAAGCCAATCGCACCCACGACGATGCCTTCACTGCCCGACCTATCCGGAACCCGCGCATGAGCCTTGATTGGGACATCTTCTGCAGCAGCACGACCGGCGGTGGCCTGATCGCCGGCTGCTTCGGGCAGGGTGGCGAGACCAGCTATCTGCAGTGGCTGCTGTCGGCCTGGGGCTGGACGGCGACGGTGGCGTTGCTCGGTTTTCTCGTCGCGCTGATGCTCGGCGTTGTGATCGGAACGCTGCGCACGCTGCCATCGCGGCGCTGGTTGAATGCAGCGGCCGGAGCCTGGGTCGGGCTGTTCCGCAATGTGCCGCTGCTGGTGCAGGTCTTCCTCTGGTATCACGTTGCGCCGGCATTCGTGCCGGCGCTGAAGTCGGTGCCGCCGTGGTTGCTGGTGTCGGTCGCGCTGGGACTATTCACTTCGGCGCGAATCGCCGAGCAGGTGCGTGCCGGTATTCAGGCGCTGCCGCGTGGCCAGCGCAACGCGGCGCTGGCGCTCGGCATGTCGAACGCGCAGGCCTACCGGCTGGTGATTCTGCCGGTTGCGCTGCGTATCATGCTGCCGGCGCTGACCTCGGAAGCGATGAACATCGTGAAGAATTCATCAGTCGCGTTTGCGGTATCCATCGCCGAGCTGACCCAGTTTGCGCAGCAGGCGCAGGAAGAGACCGCACGCGGCATCGAGATCTACCTGGCGGTAACGCTGCTGTATGCGGTCACAGCGTTCGCAGTCAACCGTATGCTCGCCGCTGTCGAGGCGGGCATCCGCGTGCCGGGCGTTGGCAGCGCGTCACAGCAGACGGGGTGAGCGATGGAACTCGATCTGTCGTTCTTCAGCTGGGACCTGACGAGCCGCTACGTGTTCGGTGGCTTGCTGTTCAGTTTGCAGCTGACCATGGTCGCAACCATCGGCGGGCTGCTGCTGGGCAGCCTGCTGGCGCTGATGCGCATCTCCGGCCGGCGACTGCTGGCCCTGCCGGCGGCGATCTATGTGAACACGATGCGCTCGGTGCCGCTGGTGATGGTGATCCTGTGGTTCTTCCTGCTGATGCCTTTCGTGCTCGGCCGGCCCATCGGTGCGGAGCTGTCAGCCAGCGTGACCTTCGTAGCTTTTGAAGCTGCATACTTCTGCGAGATCGTGCGTTCGGGCATACAGTCGATACCGCGCGGCCAGCTGCAGGCCGGTATGGCGCTCGGCATGAGTTACGCGCAGAACATGCGGCTGGTGATCCTGCCGCAGGCGCTGCGCGGCATGCTGCCGGTGCTGCTGACTCAGGTCATTGTGCTGTTCCAGGATACGTCGCTGGTCTACGCGATCGGCGCGTACGACATGCTCAAAGGCTTTGACGTCGCCGGCAAGATCCTCGGTCGTCCGGTCGAGGCTTATGTCGGTGCGGCGGTGGTCTATTTTCTGATCTGCTTTACGCTGTCACGTCTGGCAGCGCAGCTGCAGCGTCGTCTCGGCATTCTGCGTTAAACACAGCGAGAAGCGAGGAAGAGCAATGATCGAAATGAAGCACCTGTCGAAATGGTATGGCAGCTTCCAGGTGCTGGAGGGCTGTTCGGCGACGGTGAAGAAGGGCGAGGTCGTCGTCGTGTGCGGGCCATCGGGCTCGGGCAAATCGACGCTGATCAAGACCGTGAATGCACTTGAACCCTTCCAGCAGGGTGAGCTGTTCGTTGATGGTATCGCGTTGCATGACCCGAAGACGAACCTGGCGGCGCTGCGAGCGCGGGTCGGCATGGTGTTCCAGCATTTCGAACTGTTTCCTCACCTGTCGGTGATGCAGAACCTGACGCTCGCGCAGGTGAGGGTGCTGGGCCGCAGTCAGTCGGAAGCGGCGGCACGTGGCGTGACGCTGCTCGAGCGCGTGGGGCTGGCGGCGCAGCGCGACAAATTCCCTGCACAGCTGTCCGGCGGCCAGCAGCAGCGCGTCGCGATTGCGCGCGCACTGGCGATGGATCCGGTGGTGATGCTGTTCGACGAACCGACCTCAGCGCTCGATCCGGAAATGGTCGGCGAGGTGCTGGACGTGATGGTGCAGCTGGCCGAAGAGGGCATGACGATGATGTGCGTGACGCACGAGATGGGCTTCGCGCGCCGCGTGGCCGACCGGGTGATCTTCATGGATCGCAGTCGCATTCTTGAGGACTGCACCAGTAGCGAATTCTTCGGTGATCCGTCAGCGCGAGTGCCGCGTGCACAGGAGTTTCTGGCGCGGGTGCTGGCGCATTGAAACAAGCTCAAATCTCGATCTTCGTCCCTAGCTCCACCACACGATTCGGCGGAATCCGGAAAAAGTCCGAAGGCTTCGCCGCGTTCTGCATCATCCAGCCAAACAGTCGCTCGCGCCAGATCGCCATACCGGGCAGTTTGCTCGGCACCACGGTGTCGCGCGCGAGGAAGAACGAGGTGTCGGCCAGATCCAGGGTCAGGCCATGCTGCTGCTCCAGCAGGTTCAGCACATGGTGGATGTCCGGCGTTTCCTTGAAACCGTGCACCGCGCGCACTACGTAGCAATTGCCGCCAAGCTCACCCACCGTCAGCCGTTCTTCATCGTCCACATACGGCACGTCCCAGGTGGACAGCTTCAGGAACAGCACGCGCTGATGCAGTACGCGGTTGTGCTTCAGGTTGTGCAGCAGTGCCACCGGCACGAAGTCGATATGCGCGGTCAGGAATACGGCCGTGCCTTCGACACGGTGCGGCGGATGCGCCAGCAGCGCCTGCACGAACTCCGGCAAGCGTATCGAATCGCTGACGACGCGTTCACGCAGCAGCTTGCGGCCCTGGTACCAGGTGGTCAGCATGATGAAACAGATTGCGCCTAGCATCAGCGGATACCAGCCGCCGTCCTTCACCTTGATCACGTTCGCGGTCCAGAACGAGAAATCGACCACGAAGAATACTGCTACGAGTAGCGCGACCAGAATCGGACTGATTTTCCATTCGTTGTACATCACCACCGCCAGCAGGCAGGTGGTGATCATCATCGTCGTCGTCACCGAGATGCCGTAGGCCGCCGCCAGGTTGCCGGACTCTTTGAATTCGACCACGGTGAAGATCACCAGCACCAGCAGCGCCCAGTTCACCGCCGGCATATAGATCTGGCCGCGCTCGGTGTCCGACGTGTGCTGGATGTGCATACGCGGAATGAAGCCGAGCAGGATGCCCTGGTTCGCCAGCGAGAACGCACCGGAGATCACGGCCTGCGATGCGATCACGGTCGCCACCGTCGCCAGACCGATCATGGGCCACAGCGCCCAGGACGGCAGCATCAGGAAGAACGGATTGGCCGCGGCGCTCGGATTGGCCAGCATCATGGCGCCCTGGCCGAAATAATTGATCAGCAGCGCCGGCAGCGCGACGAGCAGCCACGCCAGACGCACCGGGCGGCGACCGAAATGGCCCATGTCGAGATACAGTGCCTCGACGCCGGTCACGACCAGCACCACCGAACCCATCACGATGTAAGCCTGCAGCGTGTGCTCGGCAATGAAGGCGACCGCATGCATGGGATTGAACGCAGTCAGGATGGTCGGATTCTGCACAATCGAGAAAACGCCAAAGCCTGCCAGCGAGCTGAACCACAGCAGCATCACCGGTCCGAAGAAACGACCGACGGCCGCGGTGCCGTAGCGCTGGATCGCAAACAGCGCAATCACGATCGTCAACGTGATCGGTATGACATAGCGTTTCATCTCCGGCTGGATCACCTCCAGTCCCTCGACCGCGGACAGCACCGAGATCGCCGGCGTGATCACCGATTCGCCCAGCAGCATGCAGGCGCCGAGCGCTCCCAGCATCAGCAGCGCGAAGTAGCGGCGCTTGTCAGAGCGCGCCGAGCGCAGCGCCAGCGCCATCAGCGACAGCACGCCGCCTTCGCCATTATTGTCTGCGCGCAGCACGAAGATGACGTACTTGATCGTCACTACCAGCAGCAATGCCCAGAAGATCATCGACAGGATACCCAGCACCGCGCCCTGCGTGTAGGGGATGCCGTGCTCCGGACTGAAGCACTCTTTCAGCGCGTACAGCGGGCTGGTGCCGATGTCGCCAAACACAATGCCAATGGCCGCCAGTACCAGCGCGGACGTCGATGCATGCCCGTGGCCACCCTGGCCCGACAGCGACACAGGCCGCAGCACCGACGATTGAGAAAATTCCGGATTACTGATCGACAAAGCGCATCCTTTCGCTGACTGACAGCCGTCTTTCGCCGCTTACATCGGCCGGGTGACGACAACGGCGCCGCGCAGCTTGCCCACGCTGTAGCCGGTGGCCTGGTCGTCCGGATATTCTGCGCGGATCTTTTCCATCAACGGCGCCGGAATGTCCTCGGGATTGCCGTGGCAGGTCACGCACAAGGGCTGAGTAACGATCGCTTTTGCGTAGCGCAGTTCACGCTTGCCATCGCTGCCTTCGACCACTTTCCAGTACTCAAGATCGGCCGGCTTTTCGCCTTTGGTGATGCGCGCGTCGAATCCAGCGAGCGCTTCTTTTTGCCAGCCGTTCGGCACGCCCATTTTCGGGTTGCGTACGCGCGTGCCGACGCGCGTCACCTGCGCGCCATGCTGCGCGGACAGGCCTTTTGCGATCGCGGGCGCCGCTTCCTTGCACACGCTGACTGCGGCCACCGGTCCTTCGTTCGTCAGTGCGCCTTTGAGCTTCTGGCCGAGCTGGTTCATCAGGTCCATCGCGATACTGCGTGTTGACTGCGCGACGTCGGCATCGATGCCGGCAGCCGGTTCATCGGCCTGTGCCGGCAACGTGGCCAGCAACGAGAGAAGAGCGGCGCTGCCAATGCGCAGCAATGTCGACGGGATCGGACGGGACATGTGTTTTCCTTTTTTTGCTGGGAAGCGAGGGCGCGGCAGAGGCGGACTGGCTGAATTGCAGCGGCGGCCGGGGCATGCGCCATCAAGGGAGAGATGTTGTTGGTCTGGTAATTCCGCTACGGACTTTCTTCGTCTGTGCATGCCCGCCGATTATAGCCCCGGGCTACTGCGGATGGGACATGCGGCCGGTCAGGCGTCGTCCTGACCTGCGGGACAACGGCCGGTCTGCGGTGTAATTTCCGCGCTGGAACGAGGGGATGCATGTGGCGGGTACCGGTGATCAGTTTCGCTACCGGCAGGTTTTTGCACGAAGGTCGATCTTGATCAGACTTGTGCCAATCATCAACAGCAGCGTCCGAAAATTCGCCGGCCGAGTGGGATAATCGCAGGCCGAGACAAGCATCACAATGCAGGTGGCGCATGAAAATTCCCTGTTACAAGTCCACGGACGGTTTCGATCCGGGGCGCATGTTCAACGCTCTTGAGGCGCTGCTGAAGCTGCGCTCAGATGCAGCCTTGGCGCGCGTGCTGGAGGTGCCGACGCCTCTGGTGAAGCTCATGCGTTCCGGCGATATCCCGGTGACGCCAGAGCTGCTGATCCGTGCCGAGGAGGTCAGCGGCTGGAGCGGCCGGGCGCTGCGTGACATGATGGGCGACCGCCGCCGCAAATTCCGTTTTGACGAAGTGCGCGACCCCGAACTCGGCGAAATCATCTCCGATATCTACGACGCCGCTGCGACGAAGAAGAGCTACTGACAGCGGGCAGCGCAACCCGCCCGTAACGCCGGGTAGCTTGCCATCCTGTTATGGTGCCGGGCCTCCCTACCGGGCATGCTGGCCTGCCGCCGTGCGCGCCCCGTTCTTCGCTCGTAAGCTGCTCATTTTCTGCCCATTTTCCGCCCGTTGGCAGCGCTGTTGCCGCAATGCCGCAACGCGCAAATCCCCCTTCAGAATTCGCAAATTGTCCGGCGCTGGCCCCTGCCCGACAATGCCCCGTTCTTCTTCTCGCCACCCTTCATGCTTACCTCTGCCATCGATATCGATCTGTTGAAACAATGGGTCGGCCGCCAGGAATCGGTGCACGACCAGGTGCATGCGAGCCATGCGAACGCGCTCGCAGCCACGCTGGATCGCGACGAGTCGCTGCAGGACGGGGATCCGCTGCCGCCGCTGTGGCACTGGGTCTACTTCTGGTTGACCACGCCAGCATCGGGCGTCGGTGCCGATGGCCATGCGAAACGCGGTGGTTTCCTGCCGCCTGTGCCGCTCCCGCGCCGCATGTGGGCAGGCGGGCGTCTGCGATTTGATGCGCCATTGCCTGTCGGGGCCGCTGCGGAGAAGGTGTCGCGTATCGCGGATGTCAGCATGAAGGAAGGGGTGACCGGGCCGCTGGTATTCGTCACGGTAGAGCACCGAGTACTCAGTGGTGGCACGGCCTGCGTGAGCGAGGAGCATGACATCGTTTACCGTGATCAGCCTGCATCCGGTGCGCCTGCGCCCAAGGGCAAGCCGGCACCGGCGGATGCGCAGTGGTCGCGCCGTATCGATCCCGATCCGGTGCTGCTGTTCCGTTACTCGGCGCTGACCTTCAATGGTCATCGCATTCATTACGACCGTAGCTATGTGACTGGCGTGGAAGGCTACCCGGGACTGATCGTGCACGGCCCGCTGATTGCGACCCTGCTGATGGACCTGCTGCGCCGCGAATTGCCGCAGCGCGTCGTCAAAGCGTTCAGCTTCCGCGCGGTCAGCCCGCTGTTTGACATCGACAGCTTTACCGTCAACGGCAAGCTGTCCGACGACGGTCGCACTGTCGTGCTGTGGGCTGCGAATGCCCGCGGCGAGCTGGCCATGCAGGCTGAAGCTACGCTCTATTGAAGAAAGAATTTATCGACGTCGCCGAGCCACAAGCGAGGCGGCATGGTCAGCCACAAGCTAAAGCAAGCGTATCAACAAGGAGAATCAAATATGCGTCCGCTCGATGGGATCACCGTAGTCACGCTCGAACATGCTATCGCCGCGCCATTCTGTACACGGCAGCTGGCCGACCTCGGCGCCCGGGTGATCAAGGTCGAGCGCCCCGGCGTTGGCGACTTTGCGCGCGCTTATGACGATCGTGTGGATGGCATGGCCTCGCATTTTGTCTGGACCAACCGCTCGAAGGAGAGCCTGACGCTGGACGTCAAGCATGACGAGGCACGCACGATCCTCGACAAGCTGCTGGCCAAGGCCGATGTGCTGGTGCAGAACCTCGCGCCCGGCGCAGCCGCGCGTCTGGGCCTGTCGTATCAGGCGCTGTCGGCAAAATATCCGCAGCTGATCGTCTGCGATATTTCCGGTTACGGTGCCGATGGCCCTTACCGCGACAAGAAGGCGTATGATTTGCTGATCCAGAGCGAATCCGGCTTCCTGTCCGTAACCGGCACACCCGACGAACCGGCCAAGGCCGGTGCGTCGATTGCCGACATCGCCGCCGGTATGTATGCGTACACGAACATCCTCGCTGCGCTGATCCAGCGCGGCCGTACCGGCAAGGGCTGCGGCATCGACGTCTCCATGCTCGAGAGCATGGTCGAATGGATGAGCTTCCCGATGTACTACGCGTACAAGGGCGCGAAGCCGCCGGTGCGCGCGGGTGCAGCGCATGCCACCATCTATCCGTATGGTCCGTTCCCGGCCGGCGATGGCAAGACCGTGATGCTCGGCCTGCAGAATGAGCGCGAATGGGTCGTCTTCTGCGACAAGGTGCTGCAGCAGCCTGAACTGGCGAATGATGAGCGCTTCTCATCAAGCAGCAAGCGCAGTGCGGCACGCAAGGAGCTGTATGCGCTGATCTGCGACGTGTTCCGTCCGCTGACGGCTGACCAGGTGATTGCGCGTCTCGATGACGCGCAGATCGCGAATGCGCGGCTGAACGATATGCATGAGGTCTGGCAGCACGCGCAGCTGGAAGCGCGGAAGCGCTGGTCCGAAGTGTCCACGCCGGTCGGGCCGGTGCCCGCGTTGCTGCCGCCGGGCGCGAGCAGCGGCTGGCAGGCGCGCATGGACCCGATTCCCGCGCTGGGCGAACACACGCGCTCCATCCTTCAAGAGCTGGGCTATGGTGCCGAAGCGATTGACGGATTGGCCAAGGAAAGGGCGATCTGATGGAACTGGCTGCTGTTTCTTATCTGTTCGTACCGGGTAACCGGCCCGAGCGTTTCGTCAAGGCGCTCGCCTCCGGGGCCGATCAGGTGATTCTCGACCTTGAGGATGCGGTGCCGCTGTCTGACAAGGTGCAGGCCCGCGAGGCGGTACGCAGCGCGCTCGATCCCGAGTATCCGGTTGCCGTGCGAATCAACAGTGCGGATTCGGAGTGGTTCGAAGGCGATCTCGCGCTATGCGGTCTGCCCGGTGTTGCTGCGGTGGTCTTGCCGAAGGCGGCGAATACTGCCGACATCGCGCGTGTGCGTGCGGCCGGTGCGCCGGCCGTGCTGGCGCTGATCGAGAGCGCCGAAGGCATCGCGAATGCGGTCCAGCTGGCGTCGGCCGATGGCGTAACGAGGCTGATGTTCGGCAGCATCGACTTCAGTGTTGATCTTGGCATCGAGGGCGAAGACCGCGAGCTCGATTATTTCCGTTCGCAGCTGGTGCTGGCCTCGCGGCTCGGTGGCATTGCAGCGCCGGTCGATGGCGTGACCACGGCGATTGAAGATGCAGAGATCCTGCGCGCAGAGACCCTGCGCGGACGTCGCTTCGGCTTCGGTGGCAAGCTGTGCATCCATCCGAAGCAGCTGGCCGTGGTGCATGACACCTACCTGCCAACGTCCGAGCAGGTGCAGTGGGCAATGCGTGTTCTCGATGCGGCAAAAGCTGCGAATGGCGCAGCGGTTGCAGTCGACGGCAAGATGGTTGACAGGCCGGTGATGGTGAAGGCGGAGCGCTTGTTGCAGGCGGCGTCGCGGTTGCGGTAAGCAGGACCAGCAAATCAAGCGCAGTCCGCTGCACAGATAAACGAAAGGGTGCCTCGCGGCGCCCTTTCGTTTTGCATTGTTGGCGGATCAGCAGCCGGTCGAGATCACCTTGTCCAGATTCAGCTCGAGGCGTGCTGCAATCTCGCGCATCTCATCCGCAGTCTTCTTGCCCGCATACAGCTCGGCCAGCGCGGTATAGGTGATCCACTTCGCATCGACCTCGAAGAAGTCGCGCAATGCAGCCCTTGTGTCGCTGCGGCCGAAGCCGTCGGTGCCAAGGGTCACGAACGGAGCCGGCACGTACGCACGCACGCTTTCCGGTACAGCGCGTACATAGTCGGACACCGCAATCACCGGCGCAGTCGATCCCTGCAGCTTTTCCGTAATCCACGGCTTGTCATGCACGTGCTGCAGGCGCTGCGCACGCTCGCTGGCGATGCCGTTGCGCGCGAGTTCGGAGAAGCTGGTGACGCTCCATACTTCGGCCTTCACGTCGAAGATGCCTTCGAGCAGGCTGGCCGCCGCCATCGCTTCTTTCAGCAGCGGACCGGCGCCAAGCAGGCGCACCTGCGCATCTTCGCGCGGCAGCACGCAGTGCATGCCGCGCAGGATGCCTTCGTGCGCATTCGCCGGAATGCTCGGCTGCGCTTCGTTCTCGTTGGTGACAGTGATGTAATAGAAGACGTCCTCGTTCTTCTGCAACATGCGCTGCATGCCATCATCGACGATCACCGCGAGTTCATACGCATAGGCCGGATCGTAGGATTTGCAGTTCGGGATCGTTGCCGACACCAGATGGCTGGTGCCGTCCTGATGCTGCAGGCCTTCGCCGCCGAGCGTGGTGCGGCCTGAAGTTGCGCCGATCAGGAAGCCGCGCGAGCGCTGGTCTGCCGCTGCCCAGATCAGATCGCCGATACGCTGGAATCCGAACATCGAGTAGTAGATGTAGAAGGGCAGCATCGGCAGGCCATGCACCGAGTAGCTGGTGGCCGCTGCGGTCCATGAAGAGATAGCCCCGGCCTCGGTAATGCCTTCCTCGAGGATCTGGCCGTCCTTCGCTTCGCGGTAATACAAAATCGAGCCGATATCCTCCGGCTGGTACAGCTGGCCCTGCGCCGAGTAGATGCCGACCTGACGGAACAGATTCGCCATGCCGAAGGTACGGGCTTCGTCAGCAACGATCGGCACCACGTGCTTGCCAAGGCCAGCGTCTTTCAGCAGCGAGCCCATCATCCGCACCAGCGCCATCGTGGTCGACATTTCCTTCATCCCGGCGTCCAGCGCGAAGGTGGCGTACGACGCGATTGTGGGTACCGGCAGCGTCGAGCCGTCATGCGCGCGCTGCGGCATGTAGCCGCCAAGCGCAGCACGGCGCGCCTGCAGGTGTTTCATTTCTTCACTGTCGGCTGCGGGCTTGTAGAACTCCAGGTTCTCTACCTGCGCATCCGTCAGTGGCAGCTTGAAGCGGTCGCGGAATTCGATCAGGTCGGACTGCTCCAGTTTTTTCTGCTGGTGCGTGGTCATCTTGCCCTGGCCGGCGGTACCCATGCCGAAACCTTTCTTGGTCTGCGCGAGGATCACGGTCGGCTGGCCGCTGTGATGGGTCGCCGCATGGTAGGCAGCAAAGATCTTGCGCAGGTCATGGCCGCCACGCTTGAGGCGATCGATCTCTTCGTCGGTCAGCATCGCGCCGATCGCCTTCAGTCCCGGCGACTGGCCGAAGAAATGCTCGCGGTTGAACGGACCATCGTTCGCGGCGAAGGTCTGCAGCTGACCGTCGACCGTGCGGTTAAGCGCATCGACCAGCTCGCCGTTGGCGTCGCGCGCGAACAGCGGGTCCCAATCCGACCCCCACAGCAGCTTGATCACGTTCCAGCCGGCGCCACCGAACAGCGTTTCGAGTTCATCGACGATATGGCCGTTGCCGCGCACCGGGCCGTCTAGCCGCTGCAGATTGCAGTTGATCACGAAGACCAGATTGTCGAGCTTCTCGCGTGAGGCCAGCGACAGCGCGGCCAGCGATTCCGGCTCGTCCATTTCACCGTCGCCGAACACGCCCCAGACTTTGCGCGGCTGCGCGGCCACCATGCCGCGGTGCTCAAGATAGCGCATGAAGCGCGCCTGATAGGCCGCGCTGATCGGGCCGATGCCCATCGAGCCGGTCGGGAATTGCCAGAAGTCCGGCATCAGCCACGGATGCGGATAGGACGACAGGCCCTGAATGCCGGCGCTGCGTGCGCTGATCTCCTGCCGGTAGTGCGAAAGATTATCTTCAGTCAGCCGGCCTTCGAGGAAGGCGCGCGCATAGATACCCGGTGCGGAGTGCGGCTGGAAGTACACCAGGTCGCCGCCGAAATCGTCGCTGCGCGCGCGGAAGAAGTGATTGAAGCCCACCTCGAACAGATCGGCCGCCGATGCATAGCTGGCGATATGGCCACCGAGTTCGCCATACGCGCGGTTCGCGCGAACCACCATCGCCAGTGCATTCCAGCGCATGATGCCTGCGAGGCGTTCTTCAATGGCGAGCGCATCGGAGCCGCCCGGGTAGGCCGGCTCATCCTGCGGGCGGATGGTGTTGACGTACGGAGTGATGCGCGCGTCGCGCCAGTTCAGGCCGGCATCTCGCGCGGTCGCTGACAGCTGCGACAGCAGGAAGCGGGCACGCTCTGGGCCCGAGGTGGCGAGCACCGATTTCAGCGCAGCTATCCACTCGGCAGTTTCCTGCTCATCGATATCGAGCTGGCGAATCAGGTGTTCGGGTGTGATCATGTCCATGCATTGCTCCGGTCTTCGCTGGACTCTTTCCGGAGCCTGCCGCAGCGTACGGAACAGGTCGGCAGAGCCTCTATTGTTGATCACATAAAGGTACCCGAAGAGCGTCCGCAGGTGCTGCCGAAAAATCTAGTCTATCGATTCGAAACGGCATAAAATTCTGCTTTTATAAATTTTTGCGAAATCCTGCCATGGAAAACCTCGATTCTACAGATCTGCGTATCCTCAAGCAGCTGCAGCAGGACGCCAGCCTCACCAATGTCGAACTGGCCACGCGGGTGAGTCTGTCGCCGTCGCCCACCTTGTCGAGAGTGAAACGGCTTGAAAGCGACGGGGTGATCTCGAGCTATGTCGCACTGGTCGACCCGCATGCGCTGGGCCTGAAAGTGAACGTGTTTGTGCGCGTGTCACTGGAGAAGCAGGAAGCCGGCGCGCTCGAGCGTTTTGAGAAAGCCGTGAGTCACTTCGATGAGGTGATGGAGGTTTACCTGATGACGGGCGATGAAGACTATCTGCTGCGTATCGTCGTTCCCGACATCCAGGCGCTGGAGCGATTCATCCTCGAAAACCTGACCCGTATTCCGGGTATCAAGAACATCAAATCCAGCTTCGCGTTGAAGCAGGTGAAATACAAGACGGCGCTGCCGATCGCGGGCAATTTGCGCTGACGCAGCAGCGCGTGCCGGCACGCATCGGTGCTGGCAGGCAGTTGTGTCGGCTCAAGAGAAAGAGAATGCATGTCGGCAGAATGCGAGTGGATTTTCATCACTCGCCCGAGGACGCCATGGAACAAGAGAAGATGCAGTCGATGCAGCGCTATGATCCGGACCAGTTGCTGGCCTCGCTGATCGGCAGGCTAAACCTGAAGAATGATGCCGCGCTGTCGCGTGCGCTCGAGGTGTCGCCACCAGTGATCAGCAAGATCCGTCATCGTCGGCTGCCGGTGACGGCGTCGCTGCTCATACGCATGCATGAAGTCAGCGCGCTGTCGATCACCGAGCTGCGCCAGCTGATGGGCGACCGCCGCGCGAAATTCCGTATCAGCGACAAGCATTTCAAACCGAAGACGCTCTGATCTCCGGGCGTGCGGCATTCATTGCAGCCGGCGTTCCATTTCGGCTAAATGCGCGGCCGTATTGACGTTGGCGAATGCCGCTTCATCATCGAAGCTGGCCTCGGCGCAGTTCAGCGTGCCGAGCCACTCATCTACCTTGCGGCCACCGCCGGCAAGGAAATCCTTCAGCCGGGGCAGTAGCGCTGTCTTCACCAGGATGAATACCGGATGGCGCTGTAATGACTCGCGTGGGCCGGTGACGGCCACTGCGCCGTCGCTGTCGTCGCGCTCTATTGCCATCGACAAGCGCGTCACCAGATCGTTTGGCAGTGTCGGCGAGTCGCAAGGTACTGTTACCAAATAAGGCGTGCGGCATTGCTCCAGTCCGGCATGCAAACCGGCCAGCGGACCGGCGAAGCCTTCGATCTGATCGCTACAGACCGGCAAGCCAAACTGACCATAGGCATCAAGATGGCGGTTCGCGTTGATCAGCATGCCGCCCACTTGCGGTTGCAAGCGGCGCAGCACATGCATGACCATAGGATCGCCGTTCAGCGGCTGCAGGCCCTTGTCGACGCCGCCCATGCGCGTTGAGCGTCCACCGGCGAGGACCAGGCCGGTCACGTCATCGACACGGATGGTCATCGTTGTCGCTTTACGCCGGCTGGCGGCGCACCGCTTGAGATTGCCGGAACGCCTGGGGCAGGGTCAGAATTTCGCCGGTGTCTGCCGCATCGTAGCCGGCCAGCTGCTGTACCGAGTCGCGGAAGTTTTTCGAGCGAACGACATCGATTACCTTTTGCATCTTCGGCAGCTCGATCGCTTCCGCGCTGACGGCAAAGAAATAACGCTCGCGCTGCAGCGGTATGAAATCCAGCTTGAATCGTTCTGCCGCCGTCTGCACGCCAAAGCCGACGTCGGCCATGCCGCTGGCGATGAAGGCGGCCACGGCCGAATGCGTGAATTCGGTGTTCTCGTAGCCGTTCACCATCGACGGCGCAATGTCCTGTTTGGACATCATCAGCTCAAGCAGCATGCGCGTGCCCGAGCCCGCCTGCCGGTTGACGAAGCGCACTTCGGGACGACGCAAGTCATCGAGGCCGCGAATGCCGAATGGATTACCGCGATTGACGAACAGGCCTTGCGTACGCAATGCGAGATGAATCAGCCGGTAATCTTTCGGGTCCAGCCATTTACCGTAACGCTCGACCGATGCGGCTTCGAAGTCGCCGATCGGCACATGGAAGCCGGCCAGATCGGACTCGCCGCGGGACAGCGCTGCTACCGCATCGGTGCTATTGCGATAGCGCAGGTCGATTGACAGACCAGACTGTTCTGCCTCCTTCAGGAAGGCGGCAACCGCAAAGCCGTGACTTGCATCGAGGCGTATCTTGGCCGGCGTTGCCCCCAGTGTCTTACCGAGTTCAGTCTCGAGTTCGGAAGCTAGGCTCTCGAGCGTCGGTGACAGTCGTGCGGCGACGCGTCGGTCGGCCCAGATGAGTTTTTCTGCGAGCGGTGACAGGCGAGTGCCGCGGCCGCGGCCGGTTTGCATCAGGCTGCAGCCGAACATGGCCTCCGAATCGCGCAGCATGCCCCATGCATAGCGATAAGACAGTCCGACCTGTTGTGCCGCACGCGCGATGGAGCCCGTGTCGTCGATCGCGCGCAGCAGCGACAGCAGTACCGACGTATCCAGCGGCTGACCTTCACCGCGCGTAATTTCCCAATGAGGGTTAATTCTGACTTTGAACATTATGTCTACAGTAGCATATTGCAACGTAGAATGCCGGGTGCTAGCTTGGCGACGCTTTGCGTCACCAGAAAATGCATACCAATAAACAAGGCCGCGCCCTCAGCGGCCGGTTCTGGAGGGGATATGGCAACAGCAGGTTTGCTCGACAAGGAGCGCACAATCGCCGGTGAAGGATTTAACCGATGGTTAGTGCCGCCGGCAGCACTCGCAATTCATCTCTGTATCGGCATGGCCTATGGTTTCTCGGTATTCTGGAAACCGCTGGGCAATGCACTGCTCGGTCCCGACGGTATGCCATTGCCTTCCTGCGCGGCCGGTGCCACGACGTTCTTCGACAAGCTCGCCGGTACGGGGCGCGCGTTGTTTGCGACCGACTGCAACTGGACGCAGTTCGATCTCGGCTGGATGTATACGCTGTTCTTTGTCGTACTCGGCTGCGCGGCGGCGGTCTGGGGCGGCTGGCTCGAACGCGCCGGTCCGCGCAAGGCCGGTTTCGTATCGGCGCTGTGCTGGTGTGGCGGCCTCCTGTTCTCGGCCATTGGTGTCCACCAGCACCAGCTGTGGATGCTGTGGTTGGGCTCAGGCGTCGTCGGCGGTATCGGTCTCGGGCTGGGCTATATCTCGCCGGTCTCCACGCTGATCAAATGGTTTCCGGACCGGCGCGGCATGGCCACGGGCATGGCGATTATGGGCTTCGGCGGTGGCGCGATGATTGGTTCGCCGCTGGCCACGCTGCTGATGTCGAAATTCGCGACGCCCGGTGATCCGGGTGTCTGGCAGACCTTCGTCACACTGGCCGTCGTCTACTCGGTATTCATGTTTGCCGGTGCCTTTGGCTACCGCGTGCCCGCGACCGGATGGAAGCCGGCCGGCTGGGAGCCGCCGCCGCCGTCGTCGAAAGCCATGATCGCGGCCCACCACGTTCACCTGCGCAATGCACACCGCACGCCGCAATTCTGGTTGCTGTGGATTGTGCTCTGCATGAATGTGTCGGCTGGCATCGGCATCATTGGTGCGGCGTCGCCGATGTTGCAGGAGACCTTCGCGGGTGCATTGGTAGGCTCGGCCGACATCGGTTTTGCTGACCTGAAGGCCGACAAGGCGCTGCTGGCCGCCGCAGTGGCCGTCGGTGCAGGTTTCGTCGGGCTGATCTCGCTGTTTAACATCGGCGGCCGTTTCTTCTGGGCCTCGTCGTCGGACCTGCTCGGCCGCAAGAACACGTACGTGATTTTCTTCGTGCTCGGCATCGCGATGTACATCTTCGCGGCGGTGGCGGCGGGCTGGAAGTCGCTGCCAATTTTTGTTGCGTGCTTCTGCGTGATTGCATCGATGTATGGCGGTGGCTTCGCCACTATCCCGGCATACCTGGCTGATTTGTTTGGCACGCAGTTCGTCGGCGCGATTCACGGGCGGTTGCTGACCGCATGGTCAACGGCAGGCATCCTCGGTCCGGTAGTGGTCAACTACATGCACGACATTCGTCTGGAGCAGAAAGTGCCATTCGACCAGATCTATGGACCGATCTTCTACGTGCTGGCCGCGATGCTCGTGGTCGGCCTGATCGCGAATTTGCTGGTGCGTCCGGTCGCGGATCGCTACTTCATGTCGGCCGACGAACTGGCGCGTGAAAAGCAGCTGGCGCATGAGAAGTCACTGAAGACGCTAACGCAAGGTCCGGGAAAGGGCGATGCGCACAGCCCCTTGCTTGCCTGGTTCGCGTGGCTGGCGGTTGGCATTCCGCTGACCTATGGCATTTGGGTGACCTTGCAGAAGTCAGCGGCGTTGTTCAAATAATTTGCTGAGGTGCCAGACAATGCGGCCGCGCCCGACAGGCGCGGCCGCTTTCGTTTAGACTTGCGGCTTCCCACAGGAGAAGCAATGAGCACCACCGTAGATTCCGTGCGCGACGCGTTGTCGCGCGTAATCGATCCCAACACAGGCAAGGACCTGGTCTCCGGCCGATCCGCAAAGAACATCCGGGTCGACGGCGGCAATGTGTCGCTCGATATCGAACTCGGCTATCCGGCCAACAGCCAGATCAACGCGATCCGCCAGCAGGACATTGAGGCTGTGCGCGGCATGCCCGGCGTCGCCAACGTCAGCGCGAATGTGTATTCGAAGATCGTCGCGCATGCGGTGCAGCGCGGCGTAAAGCTGCTGACCAATGTACGCAACATCATCGCGGTCGCCAGCGGCAAGGGCGGCGTCGGCAAGTCCACCACCGCAGTCAACCTTGCGCTGGCGCTGTCTGCCGAAGGCGCGAAGGTCGGCTTGCTCGATGCGGATATCTATGGCCCGTCGCAGCCGATGATGATGGGCGTGTCCGGCAAGCCGGAGAGTCATGACGGCAAGACGATGGAGCCGCTGGAGAATTACGGCGTGCAGGTGGCTTCGATCGGCTTCATGATCGACCCGGACCAGCCGATGGTCTGGCGCGGCCCGATCGTCACGCAGGCGCTGCAGCAGTTGCTTGAGCAAACCAACTGGCGTGACCTCGATTACCTGATCGTCGACATGCCTCCCGGTACCGGCGACGTACAGCTGACACTGTCGCAAAAGGTGCCCGTCACCGGTGCCGTGATCGTGACCACGCCGCAGGACATCGCGCTGCTGGATGCGCGCAAGGGACTGAAGATGTTCGAGAAGGTCGGCATCCCGATTCTCGGCATCGTCGAGAACATGAGCATGCACATCTGCAGCAACTGCGGTCATGCAGAGCCGATTTTCGGCCAGGGCGGTGGCGAGAAGATGTGCAAGGACTTCAGTGTTGACTTCCTCGGTGCGCTGCCGCTGACCTTGAGCATTCGCGAGCAGGCCGATTCCGGCAAACCTACCGTGGTCGCCGAGCCGGACGGACAGATTGCGCAGATCTACAAGCAGATCGCGCGCAAGGTTGCGGTCAAGGTCGCCGAAAAGGCGAAGGACATGACCAGCAAGTTTCCCAGCATCGTCATCAAGAACGACTGATCCTAGCCGAATAACAGGATCAGGGGCAGCGCCTCAGGGCGCTGTTTTTTTCATCTGTGAATAGGCTAAATATCGCATATTGACATTCGCTACATAGCGTTGGATTATCAGCCAAACCATTGACGTCAAAGGCTTTTCTGCCTCTGTCGAATATGTTTTCAGAGACATATAAAAATACCGGAGACACTGATGTCCTCAGCATCGTATGACGCGTGTGTCGATGCCGCGCTAAAGCCGCTGGGCGTGCCTGACGGCGCGCTGTTGCCCGTGCTTCACACGATCCAGAACGAGTACGGCTTTGTGCCCGCGGACGCAGTGCCGCTGATCGCGGAGCGGCTCAACCTGTCGCGTGCGGAAGTGCATGGCGTGCTCAGCTACTACCACCACTTCCGCAAAGAACCCGCAGGCAAGGTCGTCGTTCAGCTATGCCGCGCCGAGGCTTGCCAGTCGGTCGGTGCGGATGCGCTGGCCGAGCATGCGAAGGCGGCACTCGGTATCGATTTTCACGAGACCACGCGCGACGGTAGTGTCACGCTCGAACCGGTGTACTGCCTGGGACAGTGCGCGTGCGGGCCTTCGATGATGCTCGGCGAGCGTGTGTATGCGCGCATCACGCCGGAAAAATTCGATGCGCTGCTGGCGCGTGCAAGGAGCAACGGATGAGCACGGCAACGGTGAAGATTTTCGTGCCGCGCGATTCGACCGCGCTGGCGCTGGGTGCCGATGAGGTGGCACAGGCGATCGTGGCCGAAGCTGGCAAGCGTGGCATTGCAATTCAACTGGTGCGCAATGGCTCGCGCGGCATGTTCTGGCTGGAGCCGCTGGTTGAAGTGGAGCTGGGTGACACGCGCGTCGCTTACGGGCCGGTGGACGAGGCTGATGTGGCGTCGCTGTTCGATGCGAACTTCACCACTGGCGGCCCGCATCGGCTTGCGCTTGGCAAGACCGAGGACATCCCTTTTCTGAAAAATCAGGAGCGACTCACGTTCGCTCGCATCGGCATCACCGATCCTCTGTCGATCGATGACTACATCGCACACGAAGGCTTCGCCGGGCTGAAGAGGGCGCTGCAGATGTCGGAAGAGCAGATCGTGCAGGCCGTGACGGATTCCGGACTGCGCGGTCGCGGCGGTGCGGCTTTCCCGACCGGTATCAAATGGAGCACGGTTCGCACTGCGCCAGCCGGTCAGAAATACGTTGTCTGCAATGCCGACGAGGGGGATTCCGGCACCTTCTCCGACCGCATGGTGATGGAGGACGATCCGTTGATGCTGATCGAGGGCATGACGATCGCCGGTCTGGGCGTCGGTGCGACGAAGGGCTATATCTACGTGCGCTCCGAGTATCCGCATGCCATCGTTGCGCTGAACGAAGCGATTGCGATCGCAAGTGCCAGCGGCTACCTTGGTAATAATATTTGTGGCTCGGGCAAGGCCTTCGATCTCGAGGTGCGCGTGGGTGCTGGCTCCTATGTATGCGGTGAAGAGACGGCGCTGCTTGAGAGCATCGAGGGCAAGCGCGGCATCGTGCGTGCAAAGCCGCCGCTGCCGGCGATCTCGGGCCTGTTCGGCAAGCCGACCGTGATCAACAACGTGATCTCGCTAGCGACTGTGCCGGTGATCTTTGCACGCGGCGCGGACCACTACAAGAACTTCGGCATGGGCCGCTCGCGCGGCACGCTGCCGATCCAGCTGGCCGGCAATGTGAAGCAGGGCGGACTGGTCGAAAAGGCTTTCGGCATCACACTGCGCGAAATGCTCTATGACTTCGGCGGCGGCACGCGCAGCGGCAAACCGATACGCGCGGTACAGGTTGGCGGCCCGCTGGGTGCGTACCTGCCCGAAGCGCAATTCGATACGCCGCTCGACTATGAGGCCTTCCTGAAGATTGGTGGCACGCTCGGCCACGGTGGCATTGTCATCTTTGACGACAGCGTGAACATGTTGAAGCAGGCGCGCTATGCAATGGAATTTTGTGCCGTCGAATCCTGCGGCAAATGCACGCCGTGCCGCATTGGCTCGACGCGTGGCAAAGAAGCACTCGACAAGGTCATCGCCGGCGAGGACCGCGAAGAGCAGATTCATCTGGTACGCGACCTGTGCGACCTGATGCTCAATGGCTCGCTGTGCGCGATGGGCGGCATGACGCCGTTCCCGGTACTGTCCGCCATGAATCATTTTCCTGAAGATTTCGGCATGGCTGCCGACAAGGCAAAGGAGCTGGCATGAACGCAATCGGTGAAAAAGATTTTGGCACCCCTGCGCGGGAGTCCGCAATGCTGGTTACGCTGGAGATCGACGGCGTGGCCGTTACGGTTCCGGCCGGCACCTCGGTCATGCGCGCCAGCGCCGAAGCCGGCATCAATGTGCCCAAGCTCTGCGCGACCGATTCGCTCGAAGCCTTCGGCTCCTGCCGCGTGTGTCTAGTCGAGATCGAAGGTCGCCGCGGCTATCCGGCCTCGTGCACCACGCCGGTCGAGCCGGGCATGAAGGTCAGCACGCAGACACCGAAGCTGGCCGACATCCGTCGCGGCATGCTAGAGCTGTACATCTCCGACCATCCGCTCGACTGCCTGACCTGTCCGACCAATGGCAACTGCGAACTGCAGGACGTCGCCGGTCTGGTCGGCCTGCGCGAGGTACGTTACACCAAGGGCAAGACGCCGATCGCGACGCATACCGAGCTGAAGAAGGATGAGTCGAATCCCTACTTCACCTACGACCCGTCAAAGTGCATTGTCTGTAACCGCTGCGTGCGCGCCTGCGAAGAAACGCAGGGTACCTTCGCGCTGACCATCGACGGTCGCGGCTTTGATTCGCGCGTGGCCGCCGGACAAAACGAAGCCTTCATGGAATCGGAGTGCGTGTCCTGCGGCGCCTGCGTGCAGGCCTGCCCGACGGCGACGCTGACCGAAAAAACCGTGATCAAGATCGGCATCGCCGAACACAGCGCGATCACTACCTGCGCGTACTGCGGCGTCGGTTGCGCGTTCAAGGCCGAGATGAAGGGCAGCGAAGTGGTGCGCATGGTGCCGTGGAAAGACGGCAAGGCGAATCACGGCCACTCGTGCGTGAAGGGCCGCTTCGCATGGGGCTATGCGACGCACAAGGAACGTATCCTCAAGCCGATGATCCGCAAGAAGATCAGCGACCCGTGGCAGGAAGTGTCCTGGGACGAGGCGATCGGCTATGCAGCCAGCGAATTCCGCCGCATACAGCAAAAGCATGGCAAGGATTCCATCGGCGGCATTACCTCGTCGCGCTGTACGAACGAAGAAACCTATCTGGTGCAGAAGCTGGTACGCGCTGCCTTCGGGAATAACAACGTCGACACCTGCGCGCGCGTCTGTCATTCACCCACCGGCTATGGCCTGAAGCAGACGCTCGGCGAATCCGCCGGCACGCAGACCTTCGACTCGGTAATGAAAGCCGACGTGATCATGGTGATCGGCGCGAATCCGTCGGCTGCGCATCCGGTGTTCGCGTCACAAATGAAGCGTCGTTTGCGCCAGGGCGCCAAGCTGATCGTGGTTGACCCGCGCACGACTGAGACTGTCAAGGGCGCGCATTACCAGGCGGACTACCATCTGAAGCTCAAGCCGGGCACGAACGTCGCTGTCATCGATGCGCTCGCGCATGTGATCGTGACCGAGGGCTTGTTGAAACACGATTACATCGCCGAGCGCTGTGACCTGAAATCCTTCGAGGACTGGAAGGCTTTTGTTTCGCGTCCGGAGAATTCGCCGGAAGCGATGGCGCTGGTGACGGGCGTGCCGGCCGAGGCGCTGCGCGGCGCGGCCAGACTGTACGCGACCGGCGGCAATGCGGCAATCTACTACGGTCTCGGCGTGACCGAGCACGCGCAGGGCTCGACGATGGTGATGGGCATCGCCAACCTCGCTATGGCGACCGGTAACGTGGGTCGGCTCGGCGTGGGTGTGAACCCGCTGCGTGGCCAGAATAATGTGCAGGGCTCATGCGACATGGGTTCCTTCCCACATGAGCTGCCGGGCTATCGCCATGTGTCGGACAGCACCGTGCGCGGCGAATTCGAGGCGCGCTGGGGCGTGACGCTGAACGCGGAGCCGGGACTGCGGATTCCGAACATGTTCGACGCTGCGCTTGATGGTAGCTTCATGGGCTTGTACGTGCAGGGCGAAGACATTGTGCAGTCCGACCCGAACACGCAGCACGTGACGAATGCGCTGATGGCGATGGAGTGCCTGGTCGTGCAGGATATTTTCCTCAACGAGACCGCGAAGTATGCGCATGTGATCCTGCCCGGCTCGTCTTTCCTTGAAAAAGACGGCACCTTCACGAATGCCGAGCGTCGCATCTCGCGCGTGCGTAAGGTGATGCCGGCGAAAGCGGGCTATTCGGACTGGGAAGTCACGCAGCTGCTGTCAAATGCGCTCGGCTATCCGATGAACTATGCGCATCCTTCCGAGATCATGGACGAGATCGCGGCGCTGACGCCGACCTTCCATGGTGTGAGCTTCGAAAAGATCGACCGTATGGGCAGCGTGCAGTGGCCGTGCAATGACAACGCGCCCGAAGGAACGCCGATCATGCACGTCGATCATTTCGTGCGTGGCAAGGGTCGCTTCATCATTACAAAATATGTCGCAACCGAAGAAAAAATCACGCAGCGCTTCCCGCTGATCCTGACCACCGGTCGGATACTGTCGCAGTACAATGTGGGCGCGCAAACCCGCCGTACCGAGAACGTGCAGTGGCATAGCGAGGACAGGCTGGAGATTCATCCGCATGACGCAGAAGAGCGCGGCATCAAGGAGAATGACTGGGTCGGTGTTGAATCGCGCGCGGGGCAGACCGTGTTGCGTGCGACGATCACGGAAAACGTGCAGCCGGGCGTGGTCTACACCACCTTCCACTTCCCCGAATCCGGCGCGAACGTGATCACCACCGACAACTCGGATTGGGCGACCAACTGCCCCGAGTACAAGGTGACGGCAGTGCAGGTGATGCCGGTCACGCAGCCGTCGGAATGGCAGCAAAACTATCAGCGCTTTAACAAAGAGCAGCTGGAGCTGGCGAAGCTAGAGGCCGGCTGATCGACAGGACATTGCATGGGACATGAACCGAAGCCGACCGACTTGAACGAAGGCGCGGATACACTGAAACCGGTATCCGTGCTGCGCTGTCGTGACGGCCGGCTGTCCGAATCGCAGGACCTGCTGGCGGTCGAAGTGCCAGTCGGCCTGGAGTACAACGGGATTTCCCATGCGGTGATGCTGGCCTCGCCGGCCGATCTGGAAGATTTTGCGCTGGGCTTTTCTCTGTCCGAGGGCATCATCGCGAACGCGTCCGAATGCTACGGCTGTGAGGTCGAGGAAAGGCCGGACGGCCGTCTGGTGCATATCGATATTGCCAGCGAACGCTTCGTGAATCTGAAAGAGCGCCGTCGCAATATGACTGGCCGCACCGGCTGCGGGCTTTGCGGCACCGAAGCACTGGATCAGGTATCGCGCAACGTGAAGCCGGTGACGCACCGGCATCCCGTCGAACCAGCCAGGCTCACCACCGGCATGCGCGCGATGCAGGCGCTGCAACCGATGCAGCAGCAGAGCGGGGCAACGCATGCGGCAGCCTGGATCGATGCATCGGGTGCGCTAACCTGCGTGCGTGAAGATGTGGGCCGCCATAATGCGCTCGATAAGCTGATCGGCGCGCTGGCAAAGCACAAGACTGATTTCTCGATCGGCGCACTGCTGCTGACCAGCCGTGCGAGCTATGAGATGGTGCAGAAGGCCGCGATAATGGGCATAGGCTGCATCGCGGCGATTTCGGCGCCCACCAGCTTCGCGGTTGAACTGGCGGAGCAGGCGGGTGTAACGCTATTGGGTTTCATGCGCGATGCGTCGTACGTGGTGTACGCGCATGCGGAACGGCTGATAACGGAGTGACGCAATGGATGTGCAGAATCTCGTGAAGATGGCGAACCAGATTGGCGCGTTCTTCGAGAGCATGCCAGATCAGGAGCAGGCGAAGGCAGATATCGCGAACCATCTGAAACGCTTCTGGGAGCCGCGGATGAGGAAGGCGATTGTTGAGGGATTATCGACGCCGGCTGCGGATGGTTTGAATTCGATCGTGCGCGAGGCGATCGACAAACATCGCACCCTGCTGGCGTAAGGCGCCTTCTGAAATGGGAGCCATCCTCGAGTATGATGGCGGCCACATTGGCTGCGCAGCTATTCCTGACGGGAGTTCGCGCGGGCTCCTGATACTTTTCTATGCAAAACCTCGCTTCCGTTCCGTTGTCGCTGTCGACACTCGATCGCCTCGACCTCTACGCACTGGCGATCGTGCGCCAGATCACCCCGCCGCCTGAAATGCCCGAATGGGCGCTATGGCTGAGCGAAATCGGATTCCTTCCCGGCGAAAATGTTCAGGTCATCGCGCGCGGCGCGCCAGGTGGCGATCCGCTGGTGGTGCGTATTGGTGATTCCACCTTCGCACTGCGCAAGGCCGAGGCTGTCTGCGTGCAGGTGGAAATGGCGGACCTGGGCTGAGAGACGGCATGAACGAAGCAAAAATTCATCTCTTTCGCGGCGGTCCGCTGGTCGCTCTGGTCGGTAACCCCAACTGCGGCAAGACTGCGCTGTTCAATCGCTTGACCGGCAGCCACCAGAAGGTCGCGAACTATGCCGGCGTGACGGTGGAGCGCAAGGAAGGTTCGGTGGCGACGGTGTCCGGCAAAGTGCTGCGGCTGCTCGATCTTCCCGGCACATACAGCCTGCATCCGCGCTCGCTCGATGAACGCGTCACCGTCAATGTGCTGATGGGTAATGCGCCTGGCGAGAAGCGGCCCGACCTGGTGGTCTGTGTGGTCGATGCGACCAACCTGCGCCGTAACCTGCGGCTGGTGCTGGCGGTCAAGCGCACGGGCATTCCCTGCATCGTCGCGCTGAACATGATGGACCTCGCCGATCGGCGCGGCCTGCGGATCGACACCAAGGCGCTTAGCCACGAGCTCGGCTTGCCCGTCGTGCGCACGGTGGCCGTTCAGGGCGATGGCGCACAGGCGTTGAAGGTGGCGCTCGACCAAGTTGAGCTGTGGCAGCGCTCGCCGTCGCGCAGCGATTCGCCGGCGGAACCTGAACGCGATCCGCTCGGAGACCATGAAGCGGTGCGCGCGATGCTGGAGCGCCTCGGGCTGGAACAGTCTGCGCCACATCGTTTCAGCGACCGTATCGATGCCTTCGTGCTGCATCCGTTAGCGGGGCCGATTCTGCTAGCGGTCGTGCTGTTCCTCGTATTTCAGGCAGTGTTTGCGTGGGCCGAGGTGCCGATGGGCTGGATCGAGGCGGCCACCGATGCAGCACGGCAGGGTGTCAGTGGCTTGTTGCCACAGGGCTGGCTGCGCAGCCTGCTCGCTGATGGCATCGTCGCTGGCATCGGCAGCGTGCTGGTGTTCCTGCCGCAGATCGTGATCCTGTTTTTCTTCATCCTCGTGCTGGAGGAATCCGGGTACCTGCCGCGAGCGGCCTTCCTGCTCGACCGCCTGATGGGCAGCGTCGGCCTGTCCGGCCGCAGTTTCATCCCGCTGTTGTCGAGCTTCGCCTGCGCGATTCCCGGGATCATGGCGGCACGCACGATCTCGAATCAGCGTGATCGCATCGTCACCATCCTGATCGCGCCACTGATGACATGCTCGGCGCGGCTGCCGGTCTACGCGCTGCTGATCGGTGCCTTTGTTCCGGCAAGGCAGGTCCTGGGTGGCATCGAGCTGCAGGGGCTGGTGCTGTTCCTGCTGTATGCGTCCGGCATTGCCGGCGCGATGCTGGTGGCCTGGGTGCTGAAGCAATTCACCACGCGCGGACAGATTCGCACGCTGATGATGGAATTGCCCGACTATCACTGGCCGGTGCCGCGCAATATTGCGATCGGTCTGTGGCAGCGCGTGCTCATCTTTTTGCGGCGTGTCGGCGGACTGATCCTGCTACTGACCGTGCTGATGTGGTTCCTTGCGAGCTTCCCGGCGGCGCCAGACGGCGCGGCCGGTCCCGCGATCGAGTACAGCTTTGCCGGCATGCTCGGCGGGTTGCTGGTCAAAGTGATGGCACCGCTCGGCTTCAACTGGCAGATCAGCATCGCACTGGTACCGGGTCTGGCCGCGCGTGAAGTCGCGGTGAGTGCCTTGGGTACGGTCTATGCGCTGTCGGCGACGGAAGATGCGGCGCAGTCGCTGGTCCCACTCATTGCCAGCCACTGGAGCCTTGCCACCGCGCTGGCCTTGCTGGCCTGGTATGTGTTCGCGCCGATGTGTTTGAGCACGCTGGCGACCATCCGGCGCGAGACCGGCGGCTGGATGCTGTCGCTGGTGGCGGCAGCTTATCTGTTCGCGCTGGCCTATCTGTTCGCCTTCATCACCTATCGAGCCGCAGTGGCCGTCGGCTTCGGTTAAGTGCCTCGAACAAAACGCCGCTAGCGTCGTTGCGCCGCCTTGCCGTACAGCCTGTACTGTCTGCGGCGGCGCGCTCAGCATCGACATTTTGTTGTAGGCACTAAAAACTGCAGTTCAGCCTTCAAAAAACAGTCGCATTGCCGCCATGAACTCCGCCTGCGAATGCTTCGAGCGTCCCAGCACGAACAGCGCATGCCGGTCGGCCTCACTCAGTGCGCTCCAGCATTCGATGGAAGGTAGTGCGATTGACTGACGCTCGCAGTGGTCAGTCACCACCTGCGGCCATTGACCCGAATCGCGCCAGGGCTCATTGCCTTCGAGCGGATGCGGCGTCGGAGGTACGGCGTGATGCCGGTCGATCATCTCGTTGAGCAGCGTACGATACGCGCGCACTTCATCGTGCGAAGCACACGGATGGCGTAGCAGCTGCACACGCTCATCCAAGCTCAGTGCCTGCCACTGCGGCAGGTGCAGCTTCACTTCCGCGCAATCGAGCTTGTGTCTTACCGATAGCGGAATCAGTTCGAGGCTGACCGTAGCCGGTCCTTCAAACGGATAGAAACCTTCACGGGCGTAGGCGGAAGTCATGTGGAAGGGGGAGTGGCGGAAGAGCGTGGGAGTCGAACCCACCAGAGATTGCTGGCAACCTCTTCAGGATTTGAAGTCCTGCCGTTCCACCGGGAAGCGCAGCTCTTCCATGCACATTCAGAGCAAACCGAGATTATACGGACCTTTGTTCGACTCCACAGCGTCGACTCCACAGCGTCAACTCCACATCTGCGCCTGGCGGATCACATGATGCTCTTTGATCCTCCGCGTATAGCCGATGTTGTCGAAAAATTCCAGTATCTGTATCGCCAGTTTGCGGCCGGTATCGATACGGTCACGGAACGGTGCGGCCTTCGCATAGCCTTGTTCTTCGCATAGCGTGGCGATATGGCCCGCGAGGTCCTTCACTGCCGACGCCAGATAGTAGTGATCATGCGCGACGCGATAGGTGTAGCCCAGCTTGGCCGACTTGCCCATCAGCTGCCGCATCTCCGGCTCGTCGATGCCGAACTCCTGCGCCAGCGGGCGTACGCGCGGCGGCTGGTAAGGCTCGGCCAGCAGTTTCGGCAGTACCTTTTCCCAGACAGCGCGTTCGTTCGCAGTGAATTCGACCTTGTGCGTCGGCAGCGCGACGAAGCGGCCCTGCGCAGCAACCACGTTGCCCTTGTCCATCAGGCTCTGAAGTACGGCAGCGAAGGCTTCGGGTGGCAGCGTCGGGAAGCTCTTGCGACGCAAGCGCTCGCGCTCGACACCGACATTGTCGGGTTCGCGTTCATGGAAGCGGCCGATTTCATCCAGGATCTTCTGCTGCATCGCCTGCCAGTGCGACCGCAGGCAGGCATACACCCCGGCGTTGGTCGTTACCTGCACCGCATCGAGCTCGGTCAGCAGCGACGGCAGCGCGGCCGGCTGCAGGTTACGGTTCGCTGCAAACTGTGACAAATTCACGCCGCGTGTCTCCAGTGCCAGCAAGGCCTTCAGCGCGGCAGCATGGGAGGCATCTCGCTGCGCATGCAGTAGCGCGAGCCGGTCGGTAGAACGCTTGCCACGCACAGGCGGAAAAACATCGAGTACCACACAGCCGCCGAGCGTCTGCTTCGCCGATGCATCGCGTAGCACGATGCGGTCGCCGTGGCACAGGTGCAGCGGCAGATCGAGCGCGAGTTCGGCCAGCATCGTGCTGCCGGGGGCGAGTTGCTCGCCTTCGAGCAGCGCGATGCGCGCCAGCGTATGCGCGGCCCCCGCATGCACATGCACGCTGCTCCAGTGCTTCAGTAGCCTCGCGTCCGGCAGCAGCGCCAGCGACACGCTGAGACGGTCGCTGCGATGATTCAGTGCTTCGGACACGATCCAGTCGCCGCGATGGATCTCGCTGCGCTCCACACCGACCAGGTTCAGCGCAACACGCTCGCCGGGACCGCATTGCCCGACCTGGCGATTAAAGGCATGCATGCCGCGCACACGCGCCGTCAGCGGCCGTTCATTGCGTGTGGAAGGCAGCATGCGGATCGTGTCGCCGACCGCCAGCGTGCCGGCATGTACGGTACCGGTGACGATCGTGCCGCGGCCTTCAATCGAAAAACTGCGATCAACCGCCAGCCGAAAATTTCGTGGGGTATTGCTGTACTTTGTACCGGACAGATGCCAGCGACGCGCGGCATCGTGCAGATACTGCTTCAGCTCAAGAATGCCTTCGCCGCTGACGGCGCTGCAGGGGAATAGCGGTGCGTCGGCGAGGAAGGTGCCGGACAGCAGCGCGCGGATTTCTCTCGTGACTTCAGCGATGCGCTCGGCGTTGACCTTGTCGATCTTGGTCAGTGCGATCGCACCCTGACGGATATCGAGCAGCTGCAGGATCTGCAAATGCTCGCGGGTCTGCGGCATCACGCCGTCATCGGCAGCGACCACCAGCAATGCCATGCCGATACCAGTCGCACCGGCCAGCATCGTGTGGATGAAACGCTCATGGCCGGGCATGTCCACGAAGCCCAGCCGGGGACCGTTGGGATCGGCTTCGTCGATCGGCTGGTAAGCGAAGCCAAGCTCAATGGTGATACCGCGCGCTTTTTCTTCTTTCAGGCGGTCGGTATCGACGCCTGTAAGTGCACGGACCAGTGCGGTTTTTCCGTGGTCGATGTGGCCGGCAGTTCCAATGATCATGCGATAGAGGGCAGGGCGAGCTGGTTCAGTTGTTCGAGGAAAGCGGCTTCGTCGTCGAGCGTGCGCAGGTCCAGCCAGATGGCGCCATCTTTCACGCGGCCGATCACGGGCAAAGGCAGCTTGCGCAATGCGGCAGCCATCGCCGATATCGCCTGCCCGCTGCGCTTGCCTGTCGGCGTGATGACCAGCGACCAGCTGTCGAGCCGGTCGACCGGCAGCGAGCCGCTGCCGATCTGGCTGCGCGATGATTGCAGTGTGACGCTGGCTTGCTTGCCGAATGCGGCGCGTGCAGGCTCAAGCAAGCGTTCGCCGGCCGCATGAATCGCGCTGGCCGGACGGGTCAGCAAGCGCAGCAGCGGCAGCTGTTCGGCGAGCTGCTGCGGGTCGTCGATGTGATCACGATAGAGTCGCAGCGTCGCTTCGAGTGCGCCGATGACCAGCTTGTCGCTGCGTAGCGCGCGCTTCAACGGATGCTTGCGGATTTTATCGATCAGGACTTTGCTGCCGATGATGATGCCGGCCTGAGGACCGCCAAGCAGCTTGTCGCCGGAGATGCTGACCACGGACGCGCCGGCGCGCAGACTCTCTTGCGGTAGCATTTCGTGCGGCAGGCCGTGGCGTTCGAACGGCACCAGTGCACCGCTGCCGAGGTCGACATAGAACGGCAGTCCGTTTTCTTTGGCGAGCTGGCCGAGTTCCCGTTCCGACGCCGCCGCAGTGAAGCCGACGATCGCGTAATTCGATGCATGAATTCTCACCAGCATCGCGGTCTGCTCGTTGATGGCATTCGCGTAGTCGTGCAGATGGGTGCGGTTCGTGGTGCCCACCTCCACCAGCTTGCAACCAGCCATCGCCATGATGTCGGGAATGCGGAAGGAGCCGCCGATCTCGATCAGTTCACCGCGCGAGATCGGTACCTCTCGGCCCGCACCGAGTGCGGACAGCACCAGCAGCACGGCGGCGGCGTTGTTATTGACGACGGTCGCGGCCTCGGCGCCGGTCAGTTCGCACAGCAGTTGCTCGGTCAGATGATCGCGTTCGCCGCGCTCTCCACTGTCGAGATCGTATTCGATCGTCACCGGGTGACGCGCGGCTTTCACCAGCGCATCGATCGCCGCTTCAGCCAGCGGACTGCGACCAAGATTGGTATGAATAACGGTGCCGGTCAGGTTGAACACGCGGCGCAACGCAGGCAGAGTTTCGGCGTCGATGCGGGCTGACAGCAGCCGCATCAGCTGATCGCTGGCGATACTTGCGCCGTCGGCGGTGGTCAGCGATTTGCGTACCTCGGCCAGGCAGCGCTGGATTGCGCGCTTCACGAGGCCGCGACCATGCGCGGTCATGGCCGGCTGCAGTTCGGGACGGTTCAGCAGTGCATCGACCGAGGGCAGGGAGTTCAGCGCCAGCCTGTCGGTCCCGGTTTCACCCGCACGGGGCAGAAACGTTGGTGTCATTGGTGGTCTTTCGAAAATTCTGTGAGCGAGTCGCGCACGAGGCATGCTCCCGCGCGCAAAGCCGACAGTTTACTCCTCGTCCGGCACACCGGGTGCGAACAGCAGGTTCGGGCCGCTGCGCAGATAGCCGGCTTCATCGACCAGCATGTCGAGGGTCAGCGTCGCGAGGTCGTCGGCCAGTACATCCATCATCGGCTCTTTCTCGCGCGCGAAGATCTTCAGATAGCTATGGCAGTTGTCGCAGGCCTCGGCACGTGCGAACGCCACCTTGGTCGATGGCTTGTCCGCCTCGACGCCATTCAGACTGTAGTAGGCGATCTGTTTGGTTGATTCGCAGGAGGAGCAGGTCACGCGCACCATGTGCCACTGAGTCGCGCACAGGCTGCAGTGCAGATAGCGCAGGCTGTGCTGGTTCGGCGCCATTTCGATCACGCTGGCCACCGGGCGCGAGCCGCAGCAGGGGCAGACGGTGGAGGTACCGACCAGCGGCACGTCGTCCGCCTTCAGTGAACCGGCTTGCCGTGTCCACCAGACCTGCAATGCAGCGCCGGCCAGCGGCGAGAGCACGGCATGTAGTTCGGGATCATCGCCGGCAACACCGCCGCCAAAGACGGCATCGGCAATCGCCTCGCGGCCGGCTGCGTCGATCGCCTGCATCTTGCGCGCGGCATCTTCCAGCACCGCCTCGCCGCAGCTCGTGAGCGCTTCCAGAATGACTTCCAGATCTTTCTGCCAGCGTGCGTCGCGCTCTGCCTGAAACGACAGTGGCGGCATGCCGTGTTCGCGCGATGCGGCCAGTAGTTCATCAGCGACCGGCACAGGCGCATGGGCCTCGAAGGCTTTCTGTTGCGCCTTCGCGATGTGGGACATCGCCTTCAGCAGCGGGCCGAGCGCGCTGTCGCGTGCAAGGTGCTCGAAGCGGCGCGCGCGATTCGCGAAGAGCTGCGGGTCGGCCGGCAGCACGACGCCGGGGAAGGGCTCGTTCTGGCCGATTTCGCCGGGCTGGAGGATTTTTTGGACCATGGGGATCTTTACAAAGAAGCACCCCGGCTGGCGCCGGGGTGTGGGGTAGTACGCAGGCCGGATTTTACTTCGTTCCGGTCTGCTCCTTGTACCACTCCGGATGATGGTGCTTCGCCCAGTTCGCATCGACGGTGCCCCGGGTCATTGCACGCAGCGTGCCCTTGACCCAGATGGCCGCGTACACGTGAACGATCAGCGCGACGATGCCGGTGAAGCCAGCCAGCATGTGAACGACCATCGCGAAGCGGATCACCGGAATCGGGAAGTAAGCAGCAAAGTATGCACGCCAGATCACGAAGCCCGACAGCAGCAACAGCGCGACGCTGCCGACCATGGTCCAGAACATCAGCTTCTGGCCGGCGTTGTATTTGCCGATGGGCAGCTTGTCCGGACCGTCGCCGTTGTTGATCACTTCATCGATCATCTTCAGCCACTGGACATCCACCGGCTTGATGAAGTTCTCGTGCCACACGCGGCGTGCGAGGCCGATGAAGCTGATTGCCATCACGATGCCGAGGAACGGGTGCAGGATGCGCGCCCACACCGGTCCGCCCAGCACGTTCGACAGGAAGAAGAACGACGGATGGAAGAACGCGAGACCCGTTAGCGACAGGATCACGAACAGGATCGCGACCACC